>Ga0153958_1000073_pt1 | contig 19668 bp, 13 predicted proteins | sample TSFL042MetaG_FD_104719 | JGI IMG/M metagenome (GOLD analysis project Ga0153958, IMG submission 104719) | Attine ant fungus gardens microbial communities from Florida, USA - TSFL042 MetaG | ecosystem: Host-associated > Fungi > Mycelium > Unclassified | place: USA: Florida, Wekiwa Springs... | reverse complement strand
TCAACAGTGGGTGTTCTGCATCAGAATGCAGGCAGTTGTGTGGCCTCCGGGGAGATCCTGCCACAGCCCTCGTAGTTCGTTGACTCGGACATTTTACGCATCATGGGCAGTCCAGTTAGCCGAGGCTATGCAAGTCTTCTATTAAATGATCCCATAGCATCACCGTGGGTGCTATTCGGACATCTCCAGCAGCTGCAGCCTAGAGGTGGATCATGATGGTATCTTTTGTACTCTCCATTCTATTCCATATATATCTTTGCACGAACGGCGAGCTGAAGAAGTCCTATCAAAGAAATTTCAGCGTTCAGCGATTCACATAATCGTCGAACTACTTCCAACTTCCCCTTGAACATGGAAATCAGCGTAAAGGAAGCAACCCTCGTGGCTATCATCATCGAGTCTATTCTTTATGGTTGGTATTTGCACCGTGCCCGCTTTTTGCATCATTGATCTTCTTTTTCACAAGGAATCTCCTCATTCTTGTTTGCAGTCACTCTATGGTCTCTGACATACCAGCGCAACCCCGCAGAGGTCGCTCGTTCCATGTTAGTCGCTGCCTGCCTCCTATTTATCTTGAGCACCATGGTGCGTTCCCTTGTTCGTTCGACAACGACCCCCTTATCTTTCCACTCACAGCATGTTATTGTCGATGCAAACCACGTCTGGCAAGGTTTTATTTCCTCGGGAAACCCAGATCAGTTCTTCGAGGATATCAGCAAAGATACATTCAAAAACGCGTTGTATGAGTTGGAGACTCTCGTTGGTGATGCTATCCTTGTCAGCTCAGTTCGTTTCCCCTGTTTAACGAGGACTCAACTGGATCGCACTAGATCTACCGATGCTATGTTGTATGGGAGCGAATTGAGTTACTCATCCTTCCCATCATAGGATGGCTGGGTGTCGTTGGTGCGTGCATAATGATCGAGCTACCTGCATATCCGGACACTCATCCATTGATCCAGTCACAGCGACCCATTCAGTCTGGTCGATCAGCCAACTTTCCCCGGCGAATGCAGACGTAGTGTTCCTGCAAGAAACGGGAAAATGGATTATCTCCTTCTACTCAACTGCATTTGTCACAAATGTGGTTGCCACCGGTGACGATCCTTCCGGCTATTGCCAGCTTTCCAGTATTCTAAATCAAGTTATCTAGGCATCCTCGCTTCCAAACTCTGGTTGATTCACCGACATTCATCAGGGTTACAGCTGCGGAAGTCTCATGTGTATCCTATCCTCATCCTTATCATGGAATGTGGAGCGCTGTACTCCATGTCATTAATCGTCATGCTATCGACATACCTCGCAGCATCGAACAGTGCATATATCGTGATTGATATGGTGCATACTCCAACAAATGAGAAACGCAATCCTTCACGCTAACATTGCTACAGATCGGCCAGATCATTCCAATCACATTCTATTTGATCATAGTTCGGACGGCGATGTTGCGATTTCGTGATAGAAGGAGTCAAAGCCTGTTTTCGCGTACACGAACCTCTGGTTGGCTTCCGACGGTTCGGCCTGTGACGGTTCAGATTGACCGCACGACATTGATTGACGCTGAAGTCGGCAAAGCATCTGGAACTTCTTCAGCGGACGTCAATGTCATATAGCAAGGTAAGTAGTTGATCCAGAAAACGATGTCGAATACATCACGAACAAATTCTATTTCAGATCACCAAGAAACGTAGATACCTGAAGCACTTTTTGATTCCCTTGCGGGATTTCCATGCATCATAAGGAATGTGATGTATTTCATCACAATGACGGAGATTCCACGTCACGGTGGGTATAGAAGTATTTTATTAAGAAATGGCTTCGAATCTGTCTGTGGGTATCACGACCATCTTCCAACACCATATCTGATGTTCTGCGTCATGATAATTTATGTCTTCAAGTTCATATGTTGATGTACTGTAGCATGTCCCTGTGTTTGCCATCGAGATAACATCCTATCAGGTAGTAACTTAGACGCGTCCTGTTTAGTTTAAGCTACTCAAAGTTTTTCGCTCAAGCTGACATAAGGCACATAACATCAATGTGTCACTGTCAATATTTGATGAATTACAGTGCTCTGTGTCAATACCCTAAATCGCACGGGCAAGATATGAGCGCCAAATATGTGGTGTACACTAATAGGTGGCTGTACGGCTACTCCCCCAGGAAGTCTCCGCAGGGGTGGAGTAGTCGGATATTGGAAGGAGAGAAGAAACGCGGGTTTTACTCTGATAAGTATCATGGTTCGGATTGGCACCGTCCACCACCGCGTCCCAGCAGACCATGTACAGTAGCTACTACTAGTACTCGTACCAGTCCCCTTTGTGTCATTGACAACCATCAGATGTTCTGTAACTTCCGTTTTGCGTGATATTATTAGTAGAAAGCTAGTATGGAAGTTCTTCCTTGATTGTCAGGCCGCCGCCATCACCAATTCATCATGACACACTTCTGCGGCAGGTAAAACTACTCACGCCGAAAGTTATTGTTGCTGGCACCTTAGGAAAGCTACTCACGCGGCGCACTTGAAGAATGATACTCGCGCTGTCCTTTTGAAGTGTGAGCGATAGGGTACGAAGTGTCTAGAATGTGCGATATAGTGGTAAGAGTCAAGAAACGCGCCAGCGGCCCGAGGAAACCTTGAAACATGCCAAGATGAATATGAATGATCTTGTACTATAGACTTCTGGTAACACAATAATTTACGAAGCACACACATACCAGGCCGCCCAGCAACTTAGTCATGAGTCTTACTTGTGAGCTAAAGATCTGTCGACGGGAAAGCAGTCATCTCTATACACACGTGTCTCGAATTTGTACAACTTGAGATATGTGCTAGCGGCAACTTGAAAAATGTCATGAGGAATGGTCTCTTTCATAGATAGACTTGGTAGCAGAATAATTTATCAAACCCCCTCAAGTGGCGGCTCCTACCTCGTGAATTATTGATTATGCCGATGAGAAAGAACTCATCTCTATTGTCATCATTGTTGGCGTCGTCGGGCGCAATGGCTAAAGCACATCGTTCAGCACTCTTTTATGAAAAACAATGTAGTTACAAACCTTCAACGTGAGAGCCTGAATATGGCGAGCAGGATATAGCTCGTCGTCATGTTCATTGGGATGTTGAGACAACTTTAGCTGGGACTCCTCAAGTATCTCGGTGTTCGACTTCCTACTGCTAGTAGGTAGTAATGAGCGGTGGTTATTGAATTGTGGAGCATTGGCCGTATTCGAGGTCGTATTCGAATATTCAGATCGCCTGTAATGTCGCATATTCATGAGTGCAAGGAACGAGGTGACATATACTTGAAAGGGTCACTGGTCAGCAAGTTCATCAGAGGTTGTTTTTGACATACATTTAACAAGCAGCATTTGAATAGCCATGTAGATAAAGTTATTTGGCATCGCTGCACACTGAACATGAACATCGGTGTGAGATAGTAACTTGGACAGTATGACAATTTGAACCTCACTGCAATTATGGACACCATCGAAGTTATACTGCACGTTGCACAACATATAAGTCCAGGTATAATGCGATTCAAAATGAGTATTACCTCGTCAAAGCACCTGTATTTATGGTGTAAACCATTAGCTTTGTTAGTAAGGAGTCCGTGCTGAGTTCTACATATCAGTATGTTCGATCTAAATTGACGATGAGACTACTCCTGACCTAGAAAACCCAGTGCGAGAGGTGGCGAGGAAATAGCACAACGATGATGCAATGATGAAGTCGTTAAACGCCATCGAGCTCAAAGTCAGGTATATTGCCCAGTCCAGTCCAGCCACATCCGTGAACGCATGAACCTGATATCTACACATGCACGTCAGCATATCACAGCGTAGTGAGTACACAGTTTCACTCACGCCGCCCAAATAAAGACTGTCGTGGGGTAAAAATGATGAATGAGCAACTAGCGAATCTCGACTCAGAACCCTCACTAATCCCAACACCTGACAAATTTCAGGATCATTGGGAGAGCATATGTTTGACAGAGAGACTCACCTGAAGTTATAACCACAAGTATCCCCTAAGAGTAGCTTGTTGAAGAGAACGGAATATTCTATTACAAGAGCAAACCCACCACTATTGCAGGGAGAACTCTTGATCGGCCACTGCTAACTATGTGTACCGCATTAGACTCTGCGTATCCATTGACCGAAAACACGTGCCTATCCATATGCGATAGGCGTACAGACTGTTCACCGGAAGTCAATTGAGTATAATATACGCAGGCTACTACTGACAAACTTACACGTGTACCCCATAGACGATGAGAATCTGCACATTAGGATCGTGTATCTGATGTGGATCACAGAGCTTGAGACATACAACTTACATCTGGAATTGTCTGAAGCTAGTACAGAAGCACGTTATTACCATATCAAAGGCTGATCAGCAAGGAATCCAAGGAACTCACTTTGAAACTCCAGACCATGTCCTCCAGGGCACTGACGTTTGCAAAGTTGATCACTAGGTAGTAATAGATGGCGTGGATGATCAAGGCCAGGTTTATGGTATCAAGTATCCTATATAGGATAAAACGTAAGTTCGACAATTGCAACTCAATAGATACCTACCAAAGCCAAATGACCTGATGAAATGTCAAGCACTGACTAACAAGAAAGTAGGATGGACGCACAGCCAACTTATATAATGACACCCCCCTGTCCCTATTCGTCTGAAAGTAGATGAAAACTTGAACATTCGTTATGCCATAGAGGCTGTCCCGTAAGATGACAAAATCACTTCAGTTCAGCTTTGACTGCAGAGAAAACAACATCCTTACAGAGCTGCAAGGATAACCCCAATAAAAAGTGCTCCGAACGTATTCCCTAGTTGTGGTGAGGAATCCTGCACCGGGGAGGACATTGCTAACTGATCAACTCCACAGTGACCTAAGCGTAAGATATATACTGCAACGCTGTGCTGGGTAATATATGATCAATCAGGGAATTCAAGAATGAAGCGGATGCATGTGATGCATGGGCATTGGGCACTGTCTCAATTTGGTGGGCCCCGCTGGCTGTCCTGATGATCCTGATGTACCAGTTCTTGGGGTCAAACATGTGGCGATGCTTCAATGTCAACCTGAAAGTGGCACTACTAAACCGCGTTGGGTACAGGCTATCTCACGTTAATCACAGTGATGGATGCCAGGTTATTTGACTTTTCCCGCACCGTTTAGAACAGATCACTCTCCTTCGGGCCCACTGGTTTCAGCGCTGGTGTGTGTAGACGGCCTGGGCACTATGTAGTAGGGAATGGGTGCGATAGTATCTGGTTGTGCTTTAAACAAACATTACTCACATCGTTAATTGCGCATGCCAGTGGCACGTGGATTTCAACCACGAACTGGAACAACTTTCTCGATCCCCATGTTCATGCCCTACACAAAATCCTCCATCTGTCTGCTTCGAGCGTCCGCACGCATATTTTTATTCTTATGACAGTTGCGAACTACTCTGGGTCTGATCATGGGATCTCTGAAGCTCCTCAAGCTTACCACATGATCAATCGAAGTACGTTGGGGAAAAGATTCTAATTGATGCGTCCAGAGGTGCAAATATACCGGTCACAATTGTGCGTAGTACGTACTGGGCAATTGGCTGGCAGTACTACGCAGGGTCATGGAATATGGCAGAACACACTCCAATATTTATTCAAGCGTGCTTCGCTTTGAATCCCATATCCAGGTTCGTCATGCAAACAGCTCACATGTTTTATAACTGATCTCACCATCGTCGTAGATCATGTCATGGACGCCGATTGACGTTGCAGCGGCTATGTTGGTGGACATCCTACTGAACGATCTGACGCTGATCCAATCAATTTTTTATACGCCACATCGACAGTCCTAAGGAGCTTGCCAGCTCAGACTTTCTACAATGGATGCTTGACGCATTATATGAGTCGATAGAACATGTGTCCAGCGAGACATTGGTCACTTCTCAGGAAGATCTCAATGGTCGTCAGGCGAAAAAAAAAGAAAAGCATCTCCTACCATTTTTCGAGCAATGGCTGGGAATGCAGCTGTTGAACGCTGAGACTGCAGACTCAGCCCACATCACACCCAGTTATTTTGCACGAGCACAAGCGACTCGAGAAATATGTAGACTTCATCTGCAGGTCAGCCTAGTGCTAGGCATCGATAGAGCAAGCATTTCTAAATTGGAGATATGAGTTGACACTATCCAACCGGTTTCAAAGATGGCGAGGAATTCACTTGTGTAACTAGTTAAGGTTTGGTTGTACGTGGATATTCGAGTATATAAGTCCCTCAAAATTTAACGTATTGAGTAACGATCACCATCATGATGCTAGAGTCTCCCCTCTCAGAGCTCAGAGGCACCATTACCAATTACTTATTGTAATAGTATGAAGTTCACACTGGATAAGATGTGAGCACAATCCCGGAGTTCCTACACAGCCAAAGTTTGTAAGACGCACGGTGCACCTTATACTATCAGTCAGCACGCACAGGTACTTAACGGACTGGTTATTTTTATTAGCGTAGAATAAGTACTTGGGTTATATATCGAGTGTCAAGGGACAAGCACCCCATCGCTACGCATTACTGCATCGCTAAGATTCAAGTGTGTGAGCTGGTGTATCGGCCGCATCGTGACCATCGTTATCAGAATCGATGTCGATCACTTCACCGCAGTCGCAGATCTGAAGATATCATTTACCTCAATGGCCTTGACATCTGTCGACTTTCCACAGCATAATATTGACACTTTGGTGCTACAGATTCGTATTCAAATTTCAAACCTTGTAGATTATTTAGAGGCTCATTTAAACAAAGGATCTTCTCATCAACCAAACTTAGTTCTCTTTCCGTGGGCAACCTGTATTTGAAACCTCACCACCGTGCCACAGCAACCTCGGTCTCTACATATCACCAGCGTGTGTGACTTTGGGTAACTTCGTCGTTTAAGAGGTGGGTTCGGGAGGTTCAGTAGTCATATCTTATCAGAGATCCTGGATAGAGAAGTCTAAGCTGTTTACTGTTTGGACCGCGCAAACAGTCGCCCTTATCTCCACACAATTTTAACACCAGTCATACGTGGTGAGGTCGTATAGGTGAACCTCATGAGAACGGTCAAGCCACCGTCGTTGACATTCAACTTGCTGGACAAGCGGAATACAAGTGATGACGTGCTGGGGTAGTACACGGGGGAGTCCATTGCTTGATGATATCGTCCAGCTGTTTCTCTGTGTTATGCTGCATACTGCGTAATTCTCTCCTAATAATAATTTCTTGAACGATATTGGAAGGTCATTCCATATTCCTAACGAATTTCCACACGCATACGTCAGGTACGTGATGAAATTCGCCGCTGACAAGGAATCCATGCCTAGAGTGCGATCAGACACATACTACATCATATTCAGGACCACCAACCGCGAAACAATAGATCATTGTGAATAGCAGTCTCCGCACCAAGTAGGTGAGTTGCAACTTATTTGATGTACATCAAGATCCCTGTTCGTTATCCCGGACTCAAAGAGCCACATATCCTGTTGGAGCACAGAGCGACTGTGTCTTAGCGTCTGATAGTCCCTTTGACCAACAGGGTCCAGGGAGAAGGATTTTGGCGCATTTCGCGACAACAATAAGCCTGAGATCTCTTGCGGCACGTGAGTGCTTTGGAATAATGGGATTGGCGCGCTAAATGGTCGACCGTAAGGATATCGCAAAGTCACCATGATCCGAAGAAGTGGCTTTTGGAAGGACAAGTAACCTATTCTGAAAGCGACCTTCGCCAAATACGATCATGCGTTCTACAGGAGGACGAGGGCTTTTCGAGTACAGAATTAGTATCGTACAATTTGAGAGTGATAGATATCCCACCTAGTTGAGTGTTGTCGGTTTTCTCTCCATTACAGAGAATGGTCTTGGAATAAATACCAGTGGACTACAATTTTGCAAAAGATGCCGATGCAAATCGCTTAAACGCCCAGGGTATTTCGAAAGACCTACACGGTAACACTAGTACTAATGAAGCAACTTCCAAAGGAAGTACGGTGGATGCCTTTCTTGTTGGATGCTCCCGTCTCTGGGACTGAATCCAACGGGATGGTAATAATTGACGAGATCGGAAGACATGAACCATCCTAGCCCTTCGCATGGGTGTAAACTTGAAAGCAAGTTTTGAGACTCCGCTCTCTTGCTTTGTACTTTGGCGCAAGGATTTTTCCAACAATAACTGCGCGCTACGCGCCAGTCCTTTATCTCGCGTCTCGCATTTGTCTTTTCAATAGTGCTACTTATGTGGTCTCCAACTCCACACTGATTCTCGAACTCGGAGAGCTATCCATAGTTTGCCTACCAAACTCTCGTCAGATTCCTCAAAGCCCATCTCAGGGCAGAGGATCTGAATCATCTGCCAGTGAATCATTTGATAAGGGGACTTGGGCGAGACGTGCACCCTAGCTGATCCCACGATTCATTGTTAGGCCCACTATTGGATGATTTCATGAGAGAACTGCTCCTAGTTTCGCGCCATACTCGGCCATACTTGTGCTCCCACACACGGTTCATGCATGGGCTATATGCCACATGCCGCGCCACCTCCAACAACAGGATTCGGACCACATTTCTGTCATAATGATTTGTGTCAGAGGTGTCCCGACTCCACCGTACGCGTCGCACTCCTTATAGAAGGGAATCACAGCTCACTTCGGAGCCCCTAGGAATGGTGTGTCAGGCCGGAAACCCCTTCGCCAGGTTTCAGCCCATATCTCAAGTCCCTCATTGGGTACACATACATTTGAAAATCACACCAAAGTCACTCTTGGTCATGTGGTGTGGTTGGGTAACTTGGGTTGTTAGAATTAGCGGAGAAAATGACTGTTACATAATGAGCAAATGTGTGTAAACGGTGTATCCCAGATCATCATCTTCCAATGGACCTCTTTTTCTAGTTATTCTTATAAGTATCAGACTTGTCGCCCACCGAAAGATTTCATCATCGCTCCGAGTTCAGCACTGTGGGCCGTTCTCGCGTGTGGGATCCTCATGAAAGAGTGACTGATAAATACATTTTTCGCCTCATGGTGTCTCTTCTCGAGAAGTTCGTCTAACAGGCAGGCTCTTGTCCGATTACGTATGAGACTCAGCTGATAATAACGGTGGAGGACAGCCATCGTGGGCCGCGACTTGATGCACAATTAGCGCTATTATTGTTGTGAATGTAGGTCCAACATGTTCAAGACACAGTGCTATTGCTTCGCCGCAGGCTTACTAAACTGTATATGTATGTATTCGATCCATTTTCCCTGGCGCGACCACCGCAAAGGCTACTACGAACTTGATGACACAAAACTTGATGGCGACTGCGCATAAATTAGCAAAAATAACTTCTCTCTCACTCTCGCGGTATATGACCATGTCATCACGATCGCTGATTAGGTGCTGTCCATAGTAATCTTGATTTTGATTTCATCGCTTACTTTTGTGTTGGACAGATCCGATACTTGGCTCTGATGTAGTGAGTTTTCCGCCTCGTCACGTAATCACAGTAGTAAATCATTTTCGTTATTCTTATGCTCTTTGGTACGTTTGAGATAGGATTTCCTTGTGATAGTTCTGTCAACTGTAGCCAAATTCTAGCGGATCTCCGGAATTCCAGTTCTCACGTGAGTACTTTTGCGGCTACATGTACTAATCATACAGTTTGTCAAAGACTCTAAGTTAAGCTGCTTTTATATAGAACATGTCGGCGAGGCACTGACGGATCACCCCACATGTTAATGTCGTCTGGACCGGCTTTTTATTACCATCTACATCCTTGCATTCATAGTTATCACGATGTTTCTCTGGAATCTCTGCCAATGTTTGTTTCCTACGCACTCCTCATCCGGCTCAACTGACTGGTAATATTCCCTCGAAGTCGCTTCATTAGAGGCTCATTGTTCTGCTCGTTTCTACTACAGGAACCATGATCATCGGTGGCGTCCAATCTCAGAGTCACGACGTTGAGGCTGCTTATGAAATAATTCATCGCAGGGCTCCCAAACTTTGTTTGTTATCGATATGCCATCTTTGAGCATCCACACGGTTATGTTCTCATTAACCGCATGTTGCTTTAACGTCAGCATATCTCAGGGGCAGGTTGTCCACCGGTTTTTAAAGGAGTGGCCTCCATCGGTCAGAAGATCTAGTCCAAACTGATGTTTGGTTAGGGGGATGTATGCATTTGCGGCTGATACATATCTCAAGTCTTATCTTTTGGTAAACACTGCAGCAAGTTACAGTAATATTGCCGTACGAAATCGCCAGTCCTTTTCTGACCAAACAGGAGGATATGAATGTATATGTCTCAGTCATAGCTGGATAGTGCATGACAGCATTTGAAATCATGACAGGTCTACTGTCCAGGCCTTGTAGGAGTGTGAGGATGTACGGTCCACAATGTGTCCTGTAGCTCATGAGTAACATATACGCCACAGATGAGCAGTAGGAGCTATAGTGATCTCTGCCTGTCGTGTAATGCTGAGTATCTTTGGCTGACGCTTATGATGTGGACCCAACTTGAGATGGTTGCTCAGCCATGCGGAATTCAGCCGTGTTCAATGGAGAAGAGGAGCTGACGAAGGAGAAATCGAAGTCATGATATAGATGTGGTTATCTCCACCATTTCACTGACAATACCTGCTAGGGAGAACGGGAGGGGAAGGGGATATGCCAAAAACGCAAGTATTTCGAGCGCTCCTAGTGATACCTTGGTCAAATCATATTTGCTGCAATAAGACGGGGAGCCGGAAGGGAGAAAATACGGCATTATGTCCCAAATGAAAATACACTACTTTGAAGTGATGCTATGGTACAAGTGCCACTAGTCCACGACAACTACATCGGCAAGACATTTTACCCCTGAAGTTTAGCTCTGTGGGAGCAATGTGTGTTGCTCAGTAGATAATGGCCCATCAACAAACAAATGATGCACAGTTCATGACCGGGCTGTGCAGTGTGAAGCTTTGAAGCATGAGAAGACTACTTGTCAATTTGGTAGCAAATGATTATGACATGACCTGTAAATAGCCTAGTGACTGCTGGGCGTTACGCGCCGGGCTGTTTGACCACCGCATCGATCGAAAATCACTATACCTAAACCTATTTCAAGTTAGACGTTTGCTTCAGCCGAGAAATTCAAATTTTCAGGCAGGCATCTGCAATGAAGGAGGAAGTTATCTCATTGGCGCTGAAGCAAAGTGGCATGGAGAAAAGCCTTCCTGAGCTAAATAAAGAAAATTTCAAGCCAATCGCTTTACATGACTTGTGTCGTCGATCTTATTATCGCAAACGTGGAAGATACTACAAGACACTGCAAGTTGACTTGCAGGTATAGTAAATCCCAACCGACGATGTGCATTACATAATATTGTTGCCGAATTTCAAGTTGCGGTGCCAGTGCCTCTCTTTCACTAAGTTGTGAGGCACACATGGTTAGGGACTTAGATATGATCCATGGATCTGAGCCTATGTCTCCGGTCCGGTGTCATGTTGGTTTCCTGAATCACAGTGTCCTTCCCCACCAACACATCATGTTTACTACCAGCTGCCACTACACCTATGCTCTGCGAGGGGTATCAAGACCTCCTCGGTACCAACAAATGGGTAACCCAAGAGCTTAAAAGCTCGTGAATTTTTTCATCTAGCTCTATAGAAAAATGTTGCCCACCAGAGTATCATCGCTGATTCGCAGTGTCTTCTTAAACCCTCCGGCCACGAGGAAGACGAGCGTATTCAAGTTCGCGAAAGCCGAGACACTACTCGGCCTTCTCGTGACAATATTTTTGTTTGTCAAGTCTGACATCAAGACTACGTTGGTTCCAATTGTGAGTGGTTTCGACCTGTGGTGTCTAAAATGATTGATCTAAACGACTACCCTCTTTCAGACGACATTATCTCTTGCTTCAGCTCCCCTTTGTAACACGGATCGTATCCTTCCTGTAGTTTGGTGGATATTTCTGCATCTTCTACAATTCGACACCTCGAATCAAATTCTGGATGTCGAAGAAGACATGAAAAACAAGCCCGTCCGCCCCTTACCAGCAGGTCGAATTTCGCTGAGAAATGCCACAATCCTTCGCTGGGGACTTGTCCCTATTTGCTGGATCTCGTCCGCCTTTCACGGTGTCCCTGTACTACTCTCTAGCATGGCCCTCGTGTTTTTTACGATTGTGTACAACGAACTACAAGCGTCCCGTCACTGGATCACAAAAAACATCGTGACTGCCATAGGATTCACTACCTTTGAACTCGGTGGGACATTGATTGCTGGCGAGTAATTTTTTCCCCTGGTCAACGGCAGTAGGTTGATGTTGATTGAAGGTTGTGATGCATCACATATGGACGCAGTGGCGTGCCTGTCTGTCGCGCTAAGCACAGCGGTATTTGCCACCACTATACACACACAAGATTTCAAAGATGAGGAAGGAGATAGACTAATTGGGAGAGTGACTTTACCAATCGTCTTCCCCAAAGCAGGCCGTGCTTCGGTTTTGCCGATCCTTGTGATGTGGTCTATCGCTTTGAGCTTCGTGTGGCAGTTGACTTGGGTCGGCACCATTCTGTTTGCCTCCTTTGCTCTGTTCATCGGCCTGCGATTCTATTTCTTGAGAAACACAGAAGCAGACCAGACGTCGTTCCTCCTGTACAATGTAAGTCTAGCTTTAACGCAGCCGTATATTTTGCATGCGCTAAAACCATGTTCAGGTGTGGTTATCAATCGTCCATTTACTTCCAGGCTATTGGCGGTACCTCCAGTAAACATAATTTCCTATGATGTAGGCATATAATATCTAAGATAGCCAGACTGTCCGCTCTCTCCTAGAAATTTAGTTTCCTTAGAAATTTAGTTTCCCTAGAAATTTAGCTCTGCCTAGAAATTTAGAAAACCTTGGCCACGCCACCAGGTCCCCGTATCAGTATGATCCGAGTGAGTCTAAACACATGTTTTCATACAACATCGGAGATTTGATGGTGGCGGTGGCAATACCTAACTCCGCGCATTTCGAGTATGATTCAAGAAGCCGAATCAACTTTCAACGCATTTCCAAATTATACCGACACTTGCGGGTACTCGGCAACTGAAAGTGTGGCATACCTCAATATTCACTTCAACAGCGGCATTTACCCACCATTTCATTGTCACGTACTATATAAGTTTTCGAAAACCTTTGTGCAATCTGCGCGTGATCGTCGATAACGTTTGTTGTTTTGCGACTTTGTGCCGCACACTTCGGGAATGACAATAAGAGAGAGAGAGAGAGAGAATGTTCATATTGACTGCAGTAGTTATTTGGGCGGACTGGCCTCGATAGCGGCCCTAACCTGAGCGAGGGTGAGGTGAGGCGACTCGGAGCTACGTCGCAGAGCGGGTCACGGGGCAACTTCGCAGCCATAGCATCTGCAAGACACCTAAGCTTCTCACTGCAGTAAGTTGATTGGTGGGGAAGTGTCGCTTACTTGAGGATACCTGGACTATTCCAAACTGAGCGCTCAATGTACTAACCCAGCAAATCAGAATCTTACCCCAACCGGGCTGTGAGGATCTGAAGAGAAGCCACGTGCCACACTTCCACGCCATCACTCGCGACTTACTTCGGGATAGAATGTCCACGTCGCTCAAATTCCCTTTGATGTCAACTTGTAACAGGGCATCCGCGATCATTGGGCTAGGAAGGATCGCCACGGCATCTGAGATAGATGTGCAACATATGTCCATCATTGGTCCTCGAGACGCCCCGGGCCTTGACCTGGATCCTGATGGGGCCCACGATCTTGGAGCAATGTCTTGGCTGTGAGGAGCATTATGCTGTCCACAGCCAAGGAGACGTTAGACATTAGTCTGTAATTCACCGACACTAGCACTAAAGCGTGCTGAGTGACGTAATATTTACTCACGCTTAAATTAATCACGTTCAGGAAGCAGTGTGAAAATCGCCCTCAACCGCTTTCCCCTTGGCACCCACCGGAATGTGATCATGGGAACTGGGCCTAGTAGCACCCGATTGTACCTACACCGCAGTGGGCAGTGAACTTGATTGATATTCAATCATATCGGGCTGATGGGCTGATTGTACTACTGCAACTTGGGATTCGGAAAGCCGTCACTTGGCGAGCTTACCGGCGGGGCAGTGGTACTATAATAATTGTGATACTTATAGGCTCCAAGGTGGTTGCTTTGCTTGAACTTCAAGTCGATTTCCCGCTCACATGCATTCCTTTCTAGTAGGTGTTGTGTGCTTGGCCGGTGCATCAAGTGTCTATTTCTGGCAACATATTCGCAAAAGACTCGCGCAACGCGAGCACAGGGGTTCACACCAGCTACCACTACCTCCTGGTCCTAAACCAAAGCCGGTTATAGGGAACCTCCTTGATATTCCGCTATCCGACGGACCAAAAGTTTTCTCAGAATGGAGAAACTTGTACGGTCAGATGTCCAGACATTTATGTGGCTTTCTTCCGTTATTCACACTTCTAATAGGCGACCTCATCTACATTGAAGCGTTCCACCAGCGGGTTTTGGTTCTTGGTTCCCTTGAAGCTGCAAACGATCTTCTAGCCAAGAAATCTGCCATATATTCTGATCGCCCGGGACTCGTGATGTTAGGAGAGCTGATAGGCCTTGACCAGGTAGGTATTGAAGCATTAGCACCTAGTTTTCAACTCTGACGTGAGCTGTGTGACTAGAGTTTTTCTTTACTTAAGTATTGCGCTAGTTGGAAACGCCAGAGGAGGCTTGCTCACCTGGGTTTGAATACCGACGCGATCAAAAGATACACGGTCGTGCAAGAAGAAGCAGTCAAGTTGTTTCTACACAGCCTTGTTGATCACCCGGATCACTTCGCATCACAACTTCGATTGTAAGTGGTGCATTTCATTACAGGTCTATCGAATTGATAGAGAAAAATTCAAGGGACATAGGCCGTATGTTATTGTCGATGACGTATGGCATACCGATGAAGAGCCCAGAATCGATGAACGTTGCGTGTCTCACTCAGCTAACATAGGTTCTCTTCTGACATCCATGTTATTCGTCTAGTTAATCACTGAACTAGAGCCTGTGATGGCCATTATATCAAAATCAATGATGCCAGGATCACACCTCGTCGATATTCTGCCGTGGCGTCAGTAGACCTCGTGAACCCATGTCCTCAGAAGTGCTGACTCATATAATTCCAGTCAAACATATTCCTTCATGGGTCCCTTTCAATAACATCCATAGCTTTGGCACAGAAGGCCGCGCCCTACTTTCTCGCGTCGTAGGACGCCCATTTGAACACGTCGTGCAACAAGTCTCATCCGGTTCGGCAAGGACGTCTTTCAGTTCTACTTGCCTTGAGCTAGAAGATACTACCGAAATGAAAAATGACATAAGATGGGCTGCAGGATCAATGTATGGAGGTAGGTCGAAATATATCTTGATTTAATTTGACATTGACCTCTCACCAGCTGGTAGTGAAACGGTGGGTTGCATATGCATTAATCAGAGAGCCATCCGGATTACATTGAGATACAGACGATGGGCACAATTTTAGTATTCATCCTCGCGATGGCCTTGTATCCTGACATCCAGACGAAGATAAGGACGGAACTTGATCGCATCGTTGGTTGTGGCGAACTCCCAACAGTGGATGTCCGCTCTCATCTACCTTACGTAAATGCCGTCATTAAAGAAACAATGCGATGGAACCCAATGGCACCTCTCAATCTTCCTCATTATACAACCGATGAAGATACATACAAAGGTCAGAGCTAATTTTTATCATTTATATTTAGTACATTAGTTGATTCGACCTTCTTAAGGATTCCGCGTGCCCAAGGGTACTACCGTTTTAGCCAATATCTGGTCAGTCCATTTAACGCATATATGTTCTACAACGAGTGATTTTCGCTCCTAGGGCTATTTCTAGGGATAACATTAGTGGGATTCCTCCAGACAGATTTGCTCCGGAACGTTTTCTTGACACTTGCGTCGAACACACGGCATTGGACCCATCGTTGTATGTATTTGGTTTTGGAAAGAGGTATGTGATACGGCTGCCTGTAATAACAGTGATCTTCTGACGCCAGCCAATCTTCCCAAAGGATATGTCCTGGCAGATTTTTTGCCGAAAACAGCATCTTTTTATTCGTGACTGGTCTTATCTCCTCCTTCGTTATTTCTCCAGCTGAACCAGATGGAACGCGGGCTCTTTTGGAGACGACGTTCACACAAGGTCTAGTGAGGTCAGTATCAAGTCAGAAGTTACCTGACCTAGAACTCATGAATAAACGCTTCAGCATTCCTCAGTCGTTTAAAGTTTCTATCCTTCCCCGCTCTGAGGAGATTGCAGCTCAACTCAAAGAAAGAGCTATGGAATAGAGTGATGATGGGTACCAATAATGATTATTTATTATAGATGGGATGCTGGCATAGGTCCATACATATTTATGATCGTAATCTTTCCGCTTCAACAAAGCTATATTTTCTTTCCAGAGAAATTGTCGTATGCATGATGGGTACTACAAGAGTGGTGCAAGAACACAGAAATTTGCAATAGCGTAGTTTAAGGAACTTCATACTTCAGCGGGCTAGTGCCACTGAGGGCTCGCTAAAATCCAGAAGACAGTGGCCGAAGACGTGCGAAATTAGCGAATCAAGATCGTCTGATAGATCCGGTCAGTCCTGGAGTCAGGACAGGGTCCCCAAATTCCACACTAGAATTTAGGTGATGTCTGTTTTAGTTCAGCCTTCAGAGCGCCCGTTATAAGACCGGCGAGCAGACTGTGATGATGTCTAACGTATGTTTGCATCCATCGAGGAAGCTACTATACAAGGCATTGACTACGTCATTGGTACGCTCGATCTTGGACGGCAGTTGAACTGACAAGATGAACGTTAACACGTGGCGGAATAAGCGGGGCATTGTAACTGTTGTCATCTGAGCCATAGCGCCACGCAAAATTCACGGTTAAATGCCCGTAATCGTAGATACAAGGATCCGTCGTAGTACGCGGTTGCCTCAAGTTGAAGAATGAAACTAAACCAGGCTAACTCAAATAGCGTACCAATTGGCTCGCCTCTTAGCTGGGCATTTAATATATTCAAACTCGATAGCGTTTGAACGTTCCTCGTCATGGCTCAAAGACGGCCTTGTCCTCAGGATGTAGGAGGTGATGGGCATTTGTAGTTTGGAACTGGCGTGCACTTCGCTCACTCGGCAGCTCAATTCGGTCAGTTGGTCAGCGATGTCCAGAGGTCTGGGATCCCATACATGTCAACATGGTGGGTAACTGGACTCAAGCGCGTCAGACCAACCGTCGCATGCCACCATTGCCAGAGCCATGCCTGGAGAAGCGAAACAAGAACTCCAGTAAAGATGCATGACGGTCAAAGGGAGCATGCCTTGCAACTGTGATTCACCTTCGATCAGGTAATAAACTGAACCTGAACCTTTCTTTGGCCAAATTCACGTCTAAAGACAGCAAAACAAGATCCCATAGGATAATTCGCCACGATTAAAACGCGAAAAACTGGGAAGAGACTAGGCATAGCCAAACGACTCGACGTGCAAGGACCCCGCTGAGAACGTTGCGTGGCCCAGACTCCGGGAAGCCAAGGGCGTGACGCACTGCATCAGTTATACTTGGTGAACTGCAAACTACTGGCACATTAACAAACAGCAAACACTTGGAGGTTAACTGTACTTACCGCTCACAGACATCACCCCTGATGCCATCCTAATCTCCTCATTAAGCAAAACATTCAGATTCGGTCTTCCACGTCTCATCTTGACGCCACCAAGTAAGAATAGTGACAGTGACAGTTGATTTGCTTGAATTGTGACGTGTGGTTCCAGAACGCAAGAAAGCGGTGTTGTTTTTGGTGGATGGGCTGAATTGCGTTAATAAATTGCCGCAGCACCAGTGACATGGATATGGATAGACACTATCAAAGAAGATGGTGCAAGCTGAATGGCCTTGATGAGTGTTTCATCGATCCACTGACCATGAGCTATAAAAATATGCTGTTAGTTCCTCCGATACGTTTGCAGAAGGGGCCCGCAAATGTCAGGATCCACGAACCAGTCTCACTCGCCGGCAAGAGCTTTCGCCCGCACTACGTACGCGCCTACAACAATAAAAGCATACAGCAATGAATCATCATCCAGAACAATCAACTGAATAGACGTGCTCGATAACTCCCAGGAAGATCGGGAGGGTGTGCGAGACACCATACCCTCCTGGTTTCGACCGGTAAGTTATGTGCGGTAGAAATCACGCGATTCATCATAGCGACACATCGAATATATAGTCCTCAGACACACGAGATACGAGGTTGTTTTTTGTGCCAAGTACAGTGAGGAAAGGAATCTGACTGGATGCGATCACCACAATACGAGTGTGCCAAAAAGTTGTTGACCATGGAGCCTAAAATGGTTAGAGATGAATATAATTTTACACGACCATACTGGCTTACTGTTAATGCAGGAGTAGGTCATCAAAAGAGCGATGTATCCCAAAGTGACCGAAACCTCTACCATATTGAGGATGCAGGTTTGAGTGTCCACCGGAAAGTAACGATATGATAAAAGTTTATGAACGCGAGTGAGATACGACGGAGAGACTATTGTGACGAATGCGATTGATGTGGTTTCTTCATCGGACTCGAGGCGGCGATGTTCGGCGAATTTGGTGTCGGAATGACCCCGTGGTACCGGAAGCAGCCGACACGAAAAGGAACGCGGTGAGAGTATACCACACTTGCTCAGGATAGCCGAGACATGGTTTTAGAGACCTAGCTGGGGATACAAGAGAGACATTGTGTATAGTAAATATGGGGTGGGAAAGCAGTCTGGAGGAAAGGACTTACCAGTGACCACGTCCGAGTCTTATCTGCCGGACTCGGAAGTACCATCCACCGATTCATATTATTAATAATTCAGGCCAAGATGAAATCTACTCGAGAAGTGGACCATTAAATGAGAATCCGCGGCTTGACGTAGCGGCTGCGGAACGACTGTACATACGAATCGCGAAGGTTCTGAGGTCAAGGAGGCGGTTATCACCACCTACATTGCAATTTCATATGGTTTAGCCAGTCGATCAAACCGCTCAAATTCTGAATGATGGCACACTCGTGCTTATCACAAACATTAAAATTTTACAATAACGTACGGATTGAAACTTTTGAGGGAGAAAAGAAAATTTAATGGTCTTCATCTCCGCGCTTTCCTCCTCGTGCATTAGGCGGCCATTCAGATCCCACAAACTTCTGTATGTAGACAATCGCATGTATAAGTTAATGCTAGTGTTCGAGTATTATCTGCCAGTCTGGAGCCAATCTACCAATTGCCTGGTCCCACGCACCATGTTAGTACCGAGTCACTGGCATCGTGACAGGACGCATGTGCATTCCACGAGGCTCGAAGGTGACATTTACATAGATGCATTCCCACTTGAGTGATACTTATAAGTGCTGATGGCAACTCCCGAATCCCGATCACCGTGACTAGGGTTACAAGTCGAAATAAAGACATGAGCTGAGGTAATGCATGAGTCTTTATCGTGATATCTCTTTCATTGGATCCGAGAGCCATCACAGGTGATAGAAAACACTCGATCTGCCTGCAGGATTACTGCTAGGCGCAAGCTGGCAAGGGGAAGG
>Ga0153958_1000070_pt1 | contig 19815 bp, 29 predicted proteins | sample TSFL042MetaG_FD_104719 | JGI IMG/M metagenome (GOLD analysis project Ga0153958, IMG submission 104719) | Attine ant fungus gardens microbial communities from Florida, USA - TSFL042 MetaG | ecosystem: Host-associated > Fungi > Mycelium > Unclassified | place: USA: Florida, Wekiwa Springs... | reverse complement strand
TCAGGCTGGCGCAGCGCAAAAAACCAAAAGTTCAACAGCTGCGACTGGTTCAGTCATAGCGATAAACACCATTAGCAGCAAACGAATACCCGCCTTGACAGCACTACGAACTCAACGCCCGAATCACAGACCCATCTCCCAATCGAATAAGTACCATATCACACTGGCCGAAGCATCATTCCAGCTGGTGTAGGACTGATCTCAGGGCATTCTCTGAGTTAATGTTGGAAGGTGGGAGGTTGTTAGAAAGTGAGCTGCAAGGAAGCGCACACTCACTCGTCACCTTCTTAAGCTTAAGGGTTCAGAAAATATCATATAAATTGGTACATTGTCTTGAGTGATCATCTTCCGATAATCATGCATCCATAGTCTGAATGGATTTTCTAGTCCAGAGGGTGAATCCAGATCCATTCTGCTAGGTCACTGGAGAAGCCTATCCGGGCAGTAGGTATGAGAAGATGAAGTTGAGCACTGAGTACTATAGCGTCGGACATATCCGGGAACGAGTAGTTCTACAAAAATTCCCGCCCTCTCTATTTCCTCACTTCGTTGGTGTTAGTATCCTCCATATACATTCTTTACCTTCTCGGAGGCACGGTAAAATGAGGTCTGTAGTCTCGACATCTACCTTCAGACAAGCTGTTCGCTCCCGCCCTCCGCCAAGCCAGTCTTTGCGCTTTGCGAGTTCAACCACGGAGACGGCTCAGAAGAAAGCGCAGGACGCGCTCGGGTCCGCCCAAAAGACTGCTGAAAAGCTTTGGGAGAGCTCAAAAAAGATTCTTGGCCCTCTTGGCGAGCGCGCCGGAACCATGCTTGGATGTATGTCGTTTGTAACTTAAATCGTTGCAAACACTCAATGCAACTTCGTTGCGCCTTCAGCGTACCGTCAACCTATGGTGTACAATTTGACCGTAGCACGCGAACTGTTGAAGCAGGTTTACGTGGCGGAACGTTTGCAACCCCCCACCGACCTTGCTGTGGTGAGGAGTGCATACTCGACGTTATGGAGCCGTGCTAGTAACCCTGCGTACTGGCGCGGGATCCTGAACTCTGGGGAGTGGACAAAGGTGGGCATCTATGCCCTGGAGGCATACGGCATTTTCAAGGTTCGTTTGACACTGTCTATGGCATCCCAGTTTCTGACCTATCAACAGATTGGAGAGATTCTCGGTCGGAGGAGCCTTGTTGGATATAACATACACTAGCCAACTGCATTATTTATCAGTGAAAGCACATCACATTTCCCGCTGATTTTGCTGCCTAGATATTTCGCTCGTGCATTATTTTCATGCTACTGTTTTTTTCATATCCTGTGAATTTCCTTGACAGATGGTGGGTATATTACACCAAAATGACGAGTCACAGAGATAAAGTAGAAAGACGTCCAACCGATAATATATGACTTTACTAATCCTCCTTCTTTGCACCAATCTTCTTTTCTGCTTCTGCAATCGATGCTGCATCTGTCTGTGGACCAGCAGCAGCTGAAACAGCAACTATTAAGTGACGGTGCAAGTCAGGAAAATAAAAACCAAATACCTCCGAACATCGATGCAACCTTGAACGGTCTCTTGAGGTCACCCTCTGCAGGCTTACCAAAAAGGTGGATGGCAACTGGTTTAGCGTCGTACAGGTTCTTCAAACCCATAAGGGCCTGAATGAAGAGAGGCTGAGTGTACTTCATATACAGATGGAAAAAAGTCATCATGGCAATGCCGAAGTACGCAGCACGAAGCTATATACAATCATGGAATGATTAATAACAATATTTTATCCATAGAATACAACGCACCAGCTTTGATGTTTCGGACAGGTCATAGTCGCGGACGGTCGTGGTCACAAGTCCTCCTGAGTCTGGCGACTAGATACAGAAAATGAGCCAATGCACATAGCTTATGAATGTAAATTACCATGGGGTTTTGAGCATCAACTGCAGAGAGCGATTGAGGAAATGAGATAGATATCAAAGAACCCAGTGGCAAGAACTGACCATACTTCAAAACAGTCTGGTCGTTCTTCTGCTTGATCTGTTGTTACGCGAATTTTCAGACGCAATGTAGGTATTTGAAAGTGATGTTACTAACCTTTTGTGAAACGTAGAAGTACACACCCAGAATGATGACCTGACTTGCAACATAACCCATCCTGACGTAGTTGAGAACTTGCGGGTCATCGAATGGAATCCGACGGGCAACTGTACACGTCATGTGTTACACAAGAATTAACAAAGTCTCAGGAATAAAACAACACATCAACCTACCCTGCATCGCACCAAGGGAAATGACGATGTTCTGTATTCCGGAATTCATTTTTGACGATGACCACGTAGTCCTCCAAAAAGTAGAGAGTGAAGCTTGGAAGCAACGTGACAAATGCTGTGACATCTGAACAGCGTGTGACGGAATATCACACTCCCCAAAAGGTGTATGACGTCGACTTTCATCTACTCAACTTGTATATAAGGCTTCACCCCCTGCCCCACCTCTTTAACTTCTCCAATGTTTAACGAGGCTGCAACAATATCCCGTGCGACCTCTGTTTCACGCAACAGCAAGCATGGTTCGACCGTCTCACGTAGCCAATCCCTCATCAAGAAAAATGTTGCTCCGCAGGATCTCCGCCCATCCGATGTTCTTATCGAGCGATTCGTGTCATGGAAAGTTATTGTAAAGCAACTAATCAGTTACTTTGAAGGCATTGCCGATATTGAGAACAACATAGCCAAGGAATACACGAAGCTTGGCGCAGTCATTCAAGTACCTTTTCGCTCAGGAAACCAATTTCTGGGAGAAGGAGGTTTACAGGTATGGAATTCAGGTGTATATCACCTATTTCATTAACACAACGCATCAGGATGTATATTATTGTATTCGTGACAAAACTCGTATTATCGCCGATCAACATGCGAACTTGGGTCGAACCATTGACAGCTCTATCGTCCAACATCTACAGAAACTTCACGCAGAAATTAAAGCGCACATAAAGGTGACTGATCATCTCAAATAGTGTGAGCGCCATGACTGAAATTCGTCCAGAACATTCAAAACGATACTGGCAAACTCGCCACTAGCGTTGCCAAAGAACGAGAGCTGTCCACAAAAATGATCGGTGATCTGTCAACGAGTGTCAGCATCTTCAAGAACACCCCAATGAATGTGACGAATAAGAGCGATCCGTAAGTACTACAGGCCTTGAAGCAATGAACTACCCTTTAACTTCTAGCAGTTATGTCGCCAATATAGCCGTCTTGAGGCAATTGCAGAAACAGGTCCACGAAGAAAATGCTCTTCAGAAGTCTATCATCATCATGCAGCAAAACTCTGCTCACTTCGAGGAAGGAATCGTGCGCGCAATTCAATCAGCGTGGCAAACCTATGACGAGTGGCGATCTCGGATGTTCAATTCAGTGCAAGATACTTGGCATACAATGGATCGAAATATGGCCGCACTTGCACCCGACCGGGAGTGGATAGCATTTTCTGCCAGATCTGATCACCTTCTCGATCCTGAGACTCCATTACGAAATCCAGAAACCATTCAATACCCTTCCAAAGAAGATGCCTCCGTTATCCCTGTACATACTGGACATCTCGAACGCAAGAAAAGATTCACAAGAACCTATCGCGAAGCCTATTATGTCCTTACTCCCGCAGGATTCTTGCACGAGTTTGCGACATCTGACCCATCTCAGTCAGGCAGTCAGACGCCAGTATTCTCATTATTCCTTCCGGCGTGTACTCTTGGTCCTCCGTCGGCTGCGTCTTCAAGGTCTCACAAGTTCCATATTGAGGGTCGCAAAGACGGTACTGGTACCACTAAACACGGTTCTTTCCGATTACCCATGAGGAGCGGCCAGCATGCTTGGTCATTCCGTTCCCGTAGTCGAGAGGATATGATGGAATGGTGGAATGACATTAGAATGCTATGCGCTCGTTATCTCGTCGCTAGCGAACAGATGGACCGCGGGGGTCCAGTCGAGGCTGCGGTTCGTTACGCTGGATATGTCAGTGATGAAGAAGAGGATGAGGACGGGTCTAGTATGGAAGAGGAAGAAAATGACGAGGATGATGAGCTATATCAGGATGCTGTCGTCGATGTTGACGAAGATAAGGCACCACCTTCTTACTCAAACCGTGCTAGAAATTCTTCCGTTGAGGTTCGTCATAATGGCTATGCGGTAAGTGTCTTGATTCTTTTTCTCGTATATGTATGGATGACTTTCTGCTCAGCCAGAAAAGCGAGCGTCGATAAGCCATGATGATTCTCGTCGACTAAGCAAACGTCAACAGGAGAAAGCACCTGAAGGACGACCTGCACATGGCGATTGTGTGTCTGATGCCGAGGGAGAAGCTCCTAGTGAACATGAGGAAGACATTTCTATGCCCAAGAGTAGTGACACTAGTCCTGCACCTGTGGAAAGCAAATTTACCGAAGAATTAGACGAGCACTGACTTGGATAGGGAAATGATTGTTCTCCGCAACGTAAGTTATTGGCAACCTTTGGTTCAGCCTGATTATTGTGTTTCGTCGTATATACTTGAGCAATATGTACGTAGCTTAAATACAGAGTCGGAGGGCGGTGAAAGCGTGAAAATTTGATGGATGGTGGTGAGCACAAGGCAATGAGTGGCACGCATACTGGCTTATTGTTTCAAGGAACAACATGCTGATAAGATTTTGTAGAAGTTATCATAAGTCGCTTTTGAAGTATACGCAACAACAGGCATGGTGACATTGAAATGGTGCAGATAATGCAATTCCAGGGAGTTTTATGTAGAATGCATGACACTATTTCAACCGCTAGATGTATCATGTCGTCCGACATATCATAATTCACGATGGGCAACAACACGCGACGTGCGCTTTCCCGTGCTTTTTGTTTTGGCGTCCCTCTTCCTTTTTTGGACCACACTTGTCTTATTGTCAACTTATCAGGATTCATTCGATTTTCATCATCGGCTTCCTACTTTTACCACCTGACCAGGTTCCCCTTCAAAATTTCTTATTGTTTTTGTGTTGTTATGCTCACGCATTCGCTTCGATAGCCTAAGCTAATTTATGCTGTCACAGAAGTAAAATGAATCTCAGACAGCTCAAACAATTGGACCGGACCTTCTCCTTACGCTTCCGATGAACTCTGTACGCGCGCGCAAACTTTGCATGTGCCGTGGCCTGTGGCTTGGAGGTATAAAATGTCATGATTATTTGCTCATACCCTCCAAGTTCAGCCGCCCGTCTTCGATCTTCTGCAACTGTGATTTGTTTACTATCTTCCCAAGACATTCTCCCTTCATAAAAAATGGATTCCTTCGCTGCTATCACTACATTCTTCATGACCTCTCAGGTTGATGAATCATCACCCATTACATCTGTGCCTGTAGAAGAGGAATCCAGCAGCAGCAGTGGCGGTTCATACTGCGTGGTGGCGTAAGCACCTCCTGCGGTTATGGTACAGGTAACATATCATATTACAAGGTCCCGGTACGTCTCTTCGAAAAAAATATTGCACAGATTTCAGTTCTCATTTTATATCCACAGGCTCTGCAGATGATGTAGAGTTGTGGAGGATATCAATTTTATCACCGTCACTACCAGCATTATGTCTCAAAGTTTTCTTTCGCGGATGTATATATACCAACGCAACATTATACTCGCATGCAATATCTTATCGCATCTCTTCGTTCATACAATTATTGACTTTTCGTCATGTAGATTCATCTGTTACAAAGACTTTTGGGAGTTTGTATGGCTGTGTGTTTGAGAGGTTTTCGTTCGAGTGTATACAGCAGATATATCATTTCAAGTTGTAACCGCATTATCAGTTTCATTCGACTGAGGGGAAACAGATATGGTATTAAGATCCCGGAGTGTCACCTAGTATGTCGACAAATCGCCTGTGGTAGGTGGGGCTCGGCAGTAAGTCCTAAGCATGGTCCCCAGATCAGTATCAGATTCTGTCCGTACAGCTATCAGCGGGGGAATACGGCTACCAAAAGCCTTCCAATCAGCCCGGAGCTTGACTCCTGCACTGCCCTGTGTTTCCATCTCCCGAATCATTCCGCAGTACTCGAACCAGAACATATAAGCTCACGCATGCGGTATAGTGGTACTAACCACTCTTGCCATCTCTACTGAATTCCAAACACTCATCATCATGATGAATGCGAAACCCACCGATACCAGTACCTTCTTCGGTACATCATTTTAGTTATACCTTATCTCCACTGACTCGGCCATCAGTCGACTTCATGATGGGAGGCACCGCAGCCGCCATATCAAAAACAATGGCCGCCCCCATTGAACGTGTCAAACTTCTCATACAGAATCAAGGGGCCATGATTGCTTCCGGAAGGCTTGACCGACCTTACACGGGAATTGCCGACTGCTTCCAACGGACCATCGCAGAGGAAGGGGCTATCAGCTGTACGCTGTGAAATTTGTAGTATAACAATCTGTTATTCCTCAACAGAGACAGTGTGGAGGGGTAATGGGACGAATGTGCTCAGATACTTTCCTACCCAGGCTCTGAATTTTGCGTTCAAGGATAGTTTCAAACAAACGTTTGGTTTCAAAAAATCAGAGAACTTCAGTTTGTGGGTGCTAGGTAGGCAGGGTATCCTTTTACATTTTTGAATGGTATGAACAAGTTGTCAGGAAACGTGGCCAGTGGGGCAGCCGCTGGAGCATCGTCTTCCGTTTTCGTGTATTCCCTTGATTAGTAGGTCTATAACACCGTGGAACGTAAACAGGCATTTGACACCGCAACAATACAGCGCCCGCACAAGATTATCCGCAGATGGAAGAAGCGCTGCTAAAGGGGGGCAACGTCAGTTTTCTGGCTTGATCGACGTATACAGGCAGACACTCCGCTCTGATGGAGTTGTCGGCCTGTATAGAGGATTCGTGCCCAGCGTTGTTGGCATCTGCGTGTACCGAGGTCTCTAGTACGTGCATCCTTCTTTCCCCAGCGTTCACCCAAATTACGTACCATACAGCTTCGGAGGATATGACACAATTAGAGACACTTTTCTTGTGGGAAATCTGCGTGGTAACTTCCTTGCATCTTTTGCTGTGGGCTGGATGTGCACAACGGTGAGCCCTACACCTTACAATAACACAATGGCGTACTGAATATAAATCTTCCAGGGAGCGGCCTTGGCTTCATACCCGTTTGACACTATCAGGAGACGAATGATGATGACCTCTGGGGAAAAGGTATGCATGTATTCCAAACACGTTTTGACCTACTGATGATGGGTATAGGTACAATACAAGTCCTTTATCGACGCTGGAAGGCAGATTATGGCTAAAGAGGGTGTAAAGTCGTTGTTTGGTGAGTGAAAGAGTGTAAGGTATTAATTGGTCCTCTGACACGCACGATACAAGCCGGTGCGGGTGCAAATATCCTTCGTGGGGTAGCCGCCGCAGGGGCATTATCGTTATACGACAAGTATGGCTATCCAACATCCGCTTGATATTCCCTTTTGATCCAAAATGGTTTCACAGATTCCAAGAACTTGCCTGGGGAAAAGTATACCGGGCTGGGTCTGGTTGACAGTGACGTAGAAGAACACGTGGTGCCATACAATGAAATCTAGCCCGCTGTAGATGAGAGAACAACTATCAAATGCCCATTATTTAACCCGAGAGTGATTTATAGCTCGATCGTTTCCTTAGCCTTGAACTTCCGACCTGCACGATCTGCAGATCGGAAACAGAACTGATTTCCATACAAATCGAAAGTGATATGAGGAGCATCCAAGACGGTCCCCGAACTCTGACTACTCAACACAGAGCTGACAGCTTCAGCTGGCTCGAACTGTGTTCGAGGCAGTGTAGAGTACAATGGGACAGCCAATGTGAATATCGAGTTCTGCTTCGGAATTACTGAAGGACACGTCAGAGTGACGCCGAAATGCAGTAAATAGGATAGCTTACATTTAAGCTGGTCTTTACGAGTGATAACTTTAAAGGCGTTCTCGGTTTCGTGGATTACGATGCCAGACAACCCTACCAAACAAGGATTTTTGCTCTGTCGTACTTTGAAGTAATGAAACCTGTGAGTGTATACGAAATTGATAACGCGGCCGCGTACCGGTCAGTATAGAGCCATGAGTGTCGGCTTTGACCAGCTTTGCATGCATCGATGATGCGTTTGGCATTGCTTCGACGGTTGGAGTAGAAGCTGGAGGTAGGAGCCCCAGGAGTTCAGACATATATCCCATCCACAGCAGATGGAGTGGGATGAATATGTCAAACCTTGTGAGAACGATAAACAAGACGTTCGGCCGCGCATTTTCTTAATTACTCACTTTTCTATTCTATTCTCGAGATCCCAGAGGCCATTCGCGGCTACCGCTCTCCGTCCTAATGCAACGGTTTTTCTCTTCTTCCTTTCCATTTCCCTTCTTCCTTTCTTCGCATCGCGTTCTTTCTGTGTCCTGCTCATGCGAGCAGGATTTTCTACAACAATGTGTCTGTTCTTAACGCGACTTATGTAGACACCCTGTGGATCTCCGGATTGTATAAGCGATGACTGAACATATGTGGGCGTGAATGGTGCATCAGTATTGAGCTTCACTCGCTGATTCTGAAAATGATGCTTCAGGCCAACCAGATAATGATCTTGAATTGAGAAATGAAAGTACCGGAATTCCAGGGACCAGCGGCTTGTATGGATCCACTTGGGTCGATGTGGACATGGTGGTCGATGTCAGAAAGCTAAATTTATTTTAGGTCACGTGACATCTAATGTACGTTATGTAGTGATCGGTGACTAACAAATCCTATCCGAACGATAACGCTCCAAATCGACGAGCGCAAGGGTATGTGTAAGGCTTCTAAGCGGGAGCAATAAATAAACTTCAAGACATAGCAATTAGCACCCCTAGTTTAGGTACAATGACGTGTGATAAGAAAAAACTCACGGAAAGGAAGCGGGAAGCAGAGCGAATTCCCAGCGCTGAGCGCCCAGCCTCGAAGGGTATGTTACCGGTCACTGAACAAGTGCGGTGCATCTGACATACACAGCAGACTGACTCCAGCTTCCTCTAACTCTGCCTCTATCTCCAACTCCACGTCGTGGGCCTTTGTAACTGTGCCACCATTCCACACTTCGATACGATCGTAGGTGGCATGTGCATCCTTGATCAATATGACGTCGTTTCCTCTATCCAGTGCTGCGCTACAAGTTGCACGCACACAGTAATCGCTTTGCATGCCAATGACAATGAGTTCAGCGTCGCGCGGTACGAGATCTGCGAGCTTGGTTCCGGCAAAGGCGTTATTTTTCAATTTATCGATAACAAACTCGTGTGGAAGTGTTGGAAAAACGAGTTGCCAGCCGGGGGAATGTGGCGCATCTGGCTCACCAGGTTCTCCACAGTTACGGATATGAATGATACGAGGTGGCTGGTTCGCTAAGCGAGCACAGTCAAGAATTTTTTCAATGTTCCGAAGAACGGTCTCAGAGGATGGGACGCCGCCATCTGTTGGGTGTCTGAGCATATTGACTTGCACGTCCAGAAGTAAAAGGACACGACAAGCGAGGCATGGAGGACTTTGATGATGAGGGCCGTGATGGCTGAGTTGGCGGGTCATGGCACGACGATAAAAACGAGCAAGTCCAAAGAAATAATCCGAAGGATCCGTTACTTATAATAAATGGACGCGTGGAGAGAAACTATCACATCATGCCAACCATGCCATGGCTATGTTTGTTTGAATTTGTCAAGCGGGGTACTGTTCTTTTTATGTAGTTTTACGCCAAATAAACCGATTCAATAATTCGCATCCTGAATACTCTAAGTATACTAGTTTTCACATCTTTGAGCTTGAAGTGCAAAGAATCTTGCTCTGTTACCCTTCGAAGAAAACTGGCCACTTTAATATTAATGCAGATGATTGCTCGCCTCTGGAATATACGATGACCGTACTCCTGAGGCTGCACTGTGGTATTTTCGAAGCCTCTAATCACGCGAAATGCCTCGAGGGGAAAGGATGTTGGATTAGCTCACGATGACATTGCTCCGAGGCCCTGGACGTTCTTAGTAAGTCGTTAGTATTAACGGCAGCACAAAGTTAATACCGAACGAATCATTTAACAACATGAGACACAGGGACACGCCCCCAACAGCCATGGCATCAGGAGATTCAGATAACTGAATCGAATCGTACCTTCCCAGTTTACTCTCCATGCGGTGATCCATCTTTAGGCAAAATTGCAGCCCTCGAGCTGAGATTCCTCCAAGTTACATGTGACCTTGACACGAGGCCATTATACTACGTGGCGTATATTCTCGTATATTGCCGATGTCATGCATACACCACAAAATGAAATTCAATTGCGAAAGTAAGGTTTTCAGTCCTGATTCGACCGAGAAGATTGAACCTTACATAGTACCATTGGGTTTCTCAAACTAAGGGATCCCTCCGGTGCCCTTTCTCGGGGTATGAATTATTCCATAGCATGTTCAGCGAACTTGGCGGTTAATATTCGATTGGTGTGCTTAGATTGCTCTACATTTGTATTGCAAGTAAGACAAGTGTCGGGGAGTGTCTATTCAGAATCACAACTTCGTTGAAAGTACAGATGTTATCAGTCAGGCTAAGAAAACGTCACCAAATTCCCCCGACTGATCCATCTCCTTCACCACATCCAATCCGCCCACAAATTCACCGTTGACTATGAATTGTGGGTAAGTAGGCCAATCGTTCAGCTTTTTCAAACCTGTCCAAAGGAAGCAATCAGCAAGCATCATTCACGACTTGCACAGACTCACCTTGTCGCACACTCTCGTCGCTGAGAATGTCAAAATGAGTGAATGCAACATTTTTCTCCCTCAATAACGCTACGGCAGTCCTGGAAAAGCCGCAACGAGGTGCATCTGGTTCCCCTTTCATAAACAACACCACCTTGCTTTGATTCATGATATTACGCATGCGGACTGTCAATTGTTCTTCCGTCTCAGAAGATGAAGGAGGGACGGGAGGTTGGGTTGTCGTTGATTGGGGGAATACAGATGACTTGCTTCCCAGATACTTTTCGATTGTTTTCGTAAGTTCGGTCGCATCTCCACCTTCAATCCGACCAAGTAGAGCATGGCCCTTGACACCGTCTGATCACTGGTTTAGGGAAGTAAATCAATCGTATGCTCACCTGAATAACTAAGCACGTCGGGACGGAATTGATGTTAAACGAGTCTGATATGTCGGCTTGTTCTTCTGCCTCCACCTGACGTCATGCTGTCAGTGTTGTAGTGTTCCAAACGGTCCTATGGTTACTTGCCCTGAGCGTGAGCAGCCTGGAGTATTTCATAGCAAGCCCTTCGACCACCTGACCCATTTCCTTGCATGGCTCAGCCCAAGAGGTCCAGAAGTAAATTAGTGATATACGGCTGAGATCCCCCGATAGTAAATCTTGAAATTGTGTTGTGGAAGAGATGTTAAAGAGGTTCTTGGGTGTGGACATTTTGATGCTATCGCGTTGATGATTGGGTTTGTCCGAGTGAATCGTAAAATACCCCGTGCGACGATGAGCTACTGGTCTGTGGAAGCTATAATGATATGTGAATTGTTGAGGCCACGGTGCTGACTGATTAGATTTTCTGAAATGGCGTTATCGGAGCTAACCGGTGTCATGCATTGGATTGTAGAAGTAAGGTAAAGCTGATGTCTTTTGAAGATCATTATGTATACAATACAAACAGGCATTTGAGAATAAGTTTTTCAACGTAGATGGCAAAGAGCTGTCCTCCTGGTTGGTCGAGACACGTGAAATGATCAATGAGAGTCCAACCAATCCCCAACACGCTCAACAAGCTCAGCCTTTTTACCCGATACCGGCTGACTCTTGCTCTTGAGAAACTCCTGATAGAAATTAGCGAGATGAAGATCCAGGGCAACCTAATCACACCTTAAGCTGATCCACGCGGAGCTGCAGGGATGTCAGGGAGCACGCGTTGATTCGTTATTTAAAGAACCTACCTTGCCCAAAGCACCAGCCTCGTGTTTACTGCGGATTTCCGCCTCGTCAACTGATACGTCCTACACGGCATGATCAGCAGAGTATCTCACACCAACAAGTACTCGTACAGCCTTTCTTTTGGATCCTGTGTTTACTATCACCGCATTCGCGGACTCGTCGTTCACAAGAGTCTTTTTCCACTCCTTCATAAGGCTCCCAGCGCGCTAGCGCAAAATCAGGAGAACGTGTGCCAGCGAATAGGGTTCACCCACCTTGTGAATCATATCATACTTAGGACGCGTAAGATCCTCGAAAGCCTCCGGATCAAACTCCTCACGGAAGGCACTTGCTTGCAGCTGAGCGTTGTGATAGGCAAGGGCTACAAGCACAGATAGGGGTTATGATGGCGGGTATCTGGATAGGAATACATACCAGGATTAGGGTAGGAATCTGGCGGATATGCACCGTTCTTGACACAGAGTTTATCTATCCATGCCCGAGCAGCATTCTTAATATCATCCGGTGCTGGATACCGTACCATTAAGCTATAGAAATGAAATCTAAGGCAAACCTGGCGTACCTCGGAATGCTTCCTCCAGCGGAGCCGCCCTGATATCATCGGCGAAAGGCAAGGGGATCAGATGGAAACCTGCAGGCTCTTTCCATTCTCCTTCTTCGCCACTTTCCGCCTAGTTGACCAGATATACTATTAACGCACTGTGGACTAGAAATTACGGCTTACTTGCGGAAGCATTGCGCAGAAGACAGGAGCAGCGTTGCGCCTTGTGACGGCTAGCACAAGACCAATCTTCTTCTTCTCTATCATCTTCTTCAAGAGAGCGGTGAATGTACGCTTGCTTCCCGAGTATTTCTGCATTGACAGTTTGTGCCGAGAAGTAAGAACGAGAGGAAGACGCACTAGTTCGTCTGGATGAATAAATACAGAATGTTTGACATTGTCCTCAAATACTAGCTCCTCGCGATTCTTGAACCCAAGTAGCCTGACGCCTATTGATATTTAATGTAGGAGATAGTTGCCAACTCGATATTCACACACACCTGGTTCAAGGTCGAGCGTACGGAAAGACCTAATCTCATCTGCAGTATAAAAAGGCTACGAGATGTCTTAGTACCAAACAAAGATAAGGCCAAAGAAGCACACCCGTTTTCCCCACGGAACGGTTCGAGAAACGGTCTCAGCACCTTCCCCTTCTTCGTCACTAGCATCGTCGACAGGAGGGGCGCCAAGAGACATCCCATAGACGATCTTGTTTCTATCAACTTCTGCTTGATGATCCTATTGTAGGAGTGGTTAGTATTCAGAATATGATACATAATCAGGGCAGAACCTCGTCAATATATACTGTACGACTGTTCGCTACTTCCATCCGGTCACCGAGGTCAACGAAATACTTGTATACACCCTTCTTCTGTTCCGTGACCAGACCATAACTGCAGTAAGAACATTGAAGTCTATGAAGTTGACAGGAAAGTTTAGTAACTAACCCTTTAATCCCAATCACAAATCCGTCTGCTAATTGGAACGGAATGCTGAAGATAGCACGTTTTGGTACCTCGTGAAAACGCATTTGAGAGAGAAGATCATCGATACGCGTGATGGAGATGGATTCAGGAAGAACGCCAGTATCATCTTCGTTATCGTCGTTCAACACGTTGGACAGCAAAACGGACTGCAGGGTATCATCAGCCAACCATGGAAATTTAAGGCAGATATTGCGCACTGAGTAGAATTTGGACAGGTCGAATGGTTTATCTGGGGTCGCAATAAAGAACGGCTCGACTTGAGCCCCTGACTGTGTCAAATCCTACAAACCAGGATTAACGTCAGTGCGCTTTCCAAGAAGGTAGACATACTATAAGGGTAGTCCGAGCGGAGGTGATAAGCTGCTTGCTTGCTGGGTGTGGGTTGTCATCGTCTGTGATCAAAAAGACGCGCTTTGACGCTGTCTTTGGTGCTCTGAGGGAACAACGTAAGCACTGATACATATTTGGAGTATGTGGTGTTCACCCGTCCCGCAAAACCCAGTTGCAGCTCGTAAATACATCACCTAGTGGCATTTTTTTGCCTGTAAGTGGGGGAAATGTGGATATGAGCAATTCCGGATCCTCTCGAGCAGCTTAGAACAAATTGTTCAGCCTTTACTGATACATAACAGTCGGCATGACAAACCATCTAACAGTTGGATTAGGTCTTGAATAGCCGGGGCACTTATGGGCGCAATGGGCTGATATATAAAGGAGTTCTTCTTGATTTCTGTTGCGTGATTTTTTGCATCTGAAGTACGGGTCTTCACGACTGCTTGAGAACGCAAACCCACTATGCGATAGAGCAAATCTCACTGTATTGAATAGGACGATGCCAAAAGAATCGTTTGGGCCTACTATCACTTTCTTTTTCTGGATCTGTACAGCAGCGTCAAGGGCAGTGAAGAGATGGGATGTCTTGACGTCTTCGTAATTAGGGTCATCCCGAAGTTCATGCATAGACTCGGAGCAATCAATGCAGAAAAGGATAACGTCACGTTTCCCTTCAAAAAACTTGGAGGGGAATTCCATAAAATTTGGGTGGTCGACCGTGACTCAGGGGGCAACACTCACAGACGCGTCCTGGAGTTCCTCTTCTTCTTCCTCGTCGATGATGTTCCAATCGTCAAACGGGGGCATTGTTAAGTGGACGCAAATCCCTTCTGTGAGATTGTTGCAATGATCAGTGGCTGTAGTCAATGAAAAACCAGCAGGGCCCGGGAGCGTCGCGTCACGATAGAACGTGTCAGGTGAGAAATCATATTATGTAATACAGACTGCGAAAGTCACGGTTGTTGCAGGTTGTTCCACTAATACTCTGTCGATATGCCACCAAATTCACAGACGAGGCTCAGTCCGATTTTGAAACACATTGAGTTACCCATCGCTCAGGATCTACCGGAATTGAAAATACGAAGCGATCAAGATGTCGAAGTTTGGAAGTCAACGAGGGGATATGCAAACTACTTGTTATTCCTGCACCGACTGAGTGAATCGGTGGTTGGTTATATGCTTCCGCCAACGAATCTTCCAGAACAGAGTCAGGTCTGCAATTGTAATTACGTTGTCATTGTTTGATTTACCAGCCCCGCAGGAAATTGTCCGTATACTCGCTCTCCTGCAAACCTTGAGCGATTGGGTCAATGAGATCCCTCCACTTCAGACCCCTCAGCGCTTTGGCAATCTTGCATTCCGTACGTGGGGAACTCGTTTAGAGGAGGCGAGTCCATCGGGCATGAATGTCTGGGTCTCTCACTCCCATGACTGCATTTTAGCATTCTGAAGAGCTTCTTGCAAACCTACTTGGCGAGGAGTTTGCTTCCACTGCCCCATATTTGAAACCATACTTGCTCACTTCATTCGGGTCCTTTCTGAGGATGGACTATGGGACTGGCCATGAAACATCATTTGCTATCTTCCTCCTTTGTCTGACTCTCATAGGATACTTTAAATCACAGTCAGATGAATATCGACATCTGGTCCTCAATGTTTTCGTACGCTATCTGCAGTTGTGTTGGAAACTCCAGGATGTCTATAAATTGGAGCCAGCTGGCAGCCATGGCGTATGGGGTCTCGACGATTATAGCTTTCTTGGCTATATCTTTGGAAGCGGACAATTACGAGGCATGATCTTTCGCTTTCCATTCTCTAATTATTTCATGTGACACATTACTACACAGACCAGACGGATATTACTGTAGCTTCCGTCCTAACCCCCCCGCTTCCCCCAAGCAATTTATATTTTATGTCCATCATGCGGATTTATCAAGTCAAACATGGCCCATTTTTCGAACACTCCTCTCAGCTTCACTCAATCGCCGTCGGGGTTCCCAATTGGGGGAAGGTCAACAGCGGATTATTCAAGATGTATGAGGTGATGACCCTTCATCTCCTCCATCTGATTTTATTATTTAATCGACCCTAGGCGGAAGTGCTGGGCAAGAGGGTGGTAGTTCAGCATCTACCCCTTGGCGGCCTGATGGAATGGGATGTCGACATCCCTCAGCGTCACGCGCCACTGACATCGCGCGACATACCTGCGTCCGCGGATACCCGCGTTCCTTTGGCAAACATTCGCTAAGGATTGTCGATGTTATCTTGCCGACTGGTTATACGCAGTCAAAACGTATTTTCCTACAGTCCCTATGTACACCAATGTCGAGTACATGCGGAATGCGTGGTATCCGCTTCCCTTATCATCTTTACGGAATATCCTGAGAGACCCTTTACTTCGTTAGAGGAGCTTGGCACTACGGAAAGTTCCATTTGTTTTGTCACACTTCCGTACATCGTGGTGGGCAAAGCAGAGTGGCAAATATACGACCGAGAGTATACCACGACCTTATGGCGTACGAGGATCAACCCCAACCACATTACGTGCCTTGTGCACGCGCAAATCAAGTCTCCATCACTGGGCCCCGCGCAGCATACCCAGATAGTGGTTACTCCCTTATAATAACTGTGTGATTGTAGGCATTTCGACTGGAGACCGACATACATGCCACCGTGAGGCTATATCTTACCAGATGACCTCAATACCACCCCTTGATAGCTAGGCGCCCTGGAGACAGTAGACGGAGGTCCTCTCCCTCGTTTCACCTGCTCCAAATCGTTCCGGACGGGTTCTTACGAAGTTCACATCATCGGCCCTTTTTGCAAACCTTAAAAGCATATGGGTCGGTCCGTTGCTCGATAAGATTATTTGGGAAATAGTACTGAATGGAGGTTCTAGGGTAACGACGCCAGCACGTTCGTTGCTGCCAACAGCTCGAGGCTCGAAACTTTCGAAGGGAAAACGACCCGGTTTCTGTAGTCATTTCTGAGAACAGGTACTGTTTCGGCTGTGCATGTACATATATACCCTAGCACCACACCGAAGACGAGAGAAATAGGAAATGATGTGAGCTAGCGAGAAGACTACTAGTTATGTACATGTCTGAATCAAGGTTCGGTATCAACGGAGCAAGAGCTTTCCAACAATGTACGCATGTACATACCAATATATATTGCACGGGGACCAGATACTTATAGAAGGGCCCTTGGGAAACATTCCCATTTAGAAGGTTATCGAACTCTCCGACATGCATGTCGTCGTTGCCGTCACCTGCCAATCGGGAAACGCAGTTAAACAAGGGACTTGGAGCTCACGATACCCTGCAATGACAGCTCGCCGAGGGAGTAAGTTGTTGTATAATCGTGGGGAGAACTTATCTTTAGTTACCTCGCTTTCCGCAATAAAGAAGCGAGATCCAACCGATTCATAACGCTCGCGACCAAGGAGACAAGAGCACGCGCATCTTCAGCGGGAAGCCCATCACATGGATCACACCTGTGCTTACGCGTCATGCTCTGAGATTCCAATCGATTCAAGGGACTAGGAATCTAGGTTACGTAGGGAACCTTAACATGCTCCGCGACCGCAAAAAAGTTGCAAAAGTTGGGCCCGGAGCGAATCTACTGAGATGCCATCGCAGCCGGTGCTCAATTGCGCGGACAGATATAGTACTGCACCTATGTATCATTTCTTCCATTTCATTCGAAATTTAGACCGCAGACTTGATCTGAGTCATGAGTCACGTCAATGAGGAACAAGAATTTCAGCGCAGTGGGAACTGGGTCAGGGGATTAACGCGGCCATCATGACCAAAGGTTCCGTAAGATTTCCGCTGAGAAGTGCGTTAACAGCGCAAATGAACACTCATCCATGCAACGTGTACAGAAGTTGAGTCCTCGAAGAAGATGGAGGAACAAACCCTGCTCAGCACCGGTTTGGAGACGTGTTCTTTGTCAGAGGGGTGGACAACACGAATCCAACGGAGAAGAGTAATTCCCTGTAGAGTGGTTTTCTAGACTAAATGAAAACTCGTCATGCTGCAGCCATTCCATGCAGAATCCCCCAAAAGAAGACAAGCAATGGCACTCTGCAGGTTCATAGATCATTGTTTCCGTATGCAACACCTGTCACTGCCAGGGCCTTCTGGATGTTTGAACTTCGTGGACCAAGAACCGCATTCAAGTTCCAGATAGCACAGAATTTGCAAACCAATCAAACCGGTGAAGGCTGCAGTACTTGTAGCCTCTCAGTGAATCTTTTACATACTGACGGACTAGCTTTGACTGTCAATGCAGTGAGATACTGGCCCTCAGCCGTACCAAAGGTGACAGTGTCAAGATCGTAAATATGGTCATCGAGGCTGATGAGTTGTCCCGTTGATCTTCTGAATGAGCTTCGTTTCTTCGGAACGTGCCTTTGAATGTACAACGAGGTGAACGGCAAGTTACATGAATAGCCAAACATCCTAGGTTAATCAGGGAAGGAATCTTTCCAGTAGCAACGAATGCGCACTCGTGTTGGGACCCTGACCATTCACATTTCTCTTCCGCAGCCCAGGCTCTGCATGAGACACAAGATCCAAGCGCTGGCGGTGTTTTGTGATCACGTACCGCAGCCCTCGGGCCGATGCTGTGAAGCAATCAACACTTGTACATATCTTAGTGCGTGGCACAACCACGGTGAGTTGTTTTGCAGTGCAACCGATGGCGACGGTCATTATGCACAACATGGCATATCTATGAATTGACTGCCAACAGCAGTGATCATCCGCAGGATCGGGCCATCGCTAGAACTGGACCCATTGGGCAACTCATCTGACTCTGAGCGTATTAATGATATCTTATCACCAATGATTGATCTAACCTCGGTATAGGACTTTTCGACGACATGCGACTCCAATGGGTAACGTTACTCGAAGTGCCTGTTGTCAAAGGTATGATCAACGTGGAATCGAAAGTTCTTCTTGTGCTCCATGACGTATATACATATCACCGTCGGGTCTCGGGAGGGGCCGTGAATGCAAAGCTTACATAAGTATTTATCATCAGGATGTAAATTACGTAATGCACAACTCTGTTCTAATCGATCAAACAAAAATTTTGTTTGACCCAGTCATTACCGAGCCCCGAACCAACAGCAAATCACCCTTTCGCCAGCAGCGAATCGCATATTCTCTCTGTAGTCGTAACCAGCGTCTCCAGAGACTTTCGGTGTCATCATTACCGATCAGGAAAGGAACAACGATCTCCGTCTGTTGACCCTTGAGTACGTCGTTCAGTTTTGACATCTCAACCAATACTGACTCTCCACCGCATTGTCAGGTGGTCTTCCGTTCGTGGTAAGCTAAAAGCTCCATGCTGTGGGGGCCCTTTTGATTTTAAACCTCTGTTCAGGTGAACCTCCTTGACAGGACCCACTTTTAGACCTTCGCCTACTTGCGTCCAGATTCTTTCCCTGCTCTGTTACATTTTTTATATTACCCTTCAAGCTATTTCCTCGCTGGACAGGGAGCGAGGAACCCACTGCCCACTGAAGAGCCCCACATTATTGCCGTACTAGCCCGTGGTTCCTAAACGGTCAGCCGCGGTTCTGGTTCGGTAATTCGAGGCTTTGAAAAGAAAACAAGTGATTCACACTACCAACTATCTTAAAAACGCCGCTATAGACGATTCGGATTTTGTAGATTCATCATCAACGGACCATCCGTCGAATCCCCCAATGTCGCCAGTTGAAGTTCTGACTGCCTTTAACCCAATCGACTACTTCATCTCAAACAATTTCTCAAAGTTTTCTGGACATTCGGATACTTCCTATGACTCCATTATCTCAACAGCGTCGATTGACGCTGTTGCTACTGAGAACCGGCTAGATGATGAAAAAATATTTTCTTCACTCCCACCACTCTTCAGGGGACATCCCGAAACGCATCTTTGGAAGGGCATAATGGATGCCACAAGGCGAGCCGCGGTGA
>Ga0153958_1000069_pt1:12500-19983 | contig 19983 bp, 12 predicted proteins | sample TSFL042MetaG_FD_104719 | JGI IMG/M metagenome (GOLD analysis project Ga0153958, IMG submission 104719) | Attine ant fungus gardens microbial communities from Florida, USA - TSFL042 MetaG | ecosystem: Host-associated > Fungi > Mycelium > Unclassified | place: USA: Florida, Wekiwa... | reverse complement strand
GGCCTCCGCGGAGGGATTGGGGTTGTGCTTCAAAAGGCGATTCTGGATCGACAGAACCGAATCCCCCCCGAAAACTCCCTCCTCGTGATATGGAAAGGTATGAGATGGACCGGCTGCCGCTTCGAAGAACTGATTTTTTTACTGTCCACAACGTTCATATGCTTTCTTTTTTTTGTTGTTTGGCTACAACGGGTACGCTCTCTAGAAGATTTGCTCGGGGCTGTTCACTTTCACTTGGTCGCCTGGTATCTTTGAAACCTCTTTGCTTGCGGAGGCAGGAGTGGAAACGTCTGAGAGAGCGCTTCGCGAAAGAATCGTGTGGCGCGGTGAAAGGTTTCCCGTTGGGGTTTCCGGCCCCCCAGGTCTTCACCTAATTGTGGAAGAGGGGAGGTGCGTTGAGTATCAACTCTCTCTCGCGCCTTTCTTCAGCTTGTTCCTGTTCGTCTATTCGGGACGGGGCAGGCAGCCCACATACATGAAGAGAAGAAGAGAGGATAGGGGGTTCCCTGATATTAAGGTGTCAAGGCGGTCGAAGAAGGCCACAAGTGGAAGCAACCGATGCTTTGGTCATTCAGTTGACTCCGCCAGTCCGTGCTTGCTGTCATGCTGGCAAAAGCAGGGCTTTCGGCCGGTTTTACCTACTATTGGATTTGAACCAATGACTCTCGCCGTATGAAAGCGATACTCTAACCGCTGAGTCAAGTAGGTCAAGCTGAGTCAAGTCAGAGAAAATAGACCCCTATAAGAGAAAGCCGCGCAACCAGAGTTCCCCTTACTATACAAGGGGGGGCGGAGCGCTAAGAAAGAGAAAGCGTTATCACTATACGAAATGAAGCAGCGGCTAGCACGCTAAGATCAACCATTTTGAGAACGTGGAGCCTTTCTTTCTCGGTCGTCTGTCTTAATATAAGTGGATTCCGATTCATGCGGTCGTTCTCTGCTGCATTGGTTTTTCACTCCCCACTCTCCACCATAACAAAATGTTTCCACTATATCTCAGGAGTAGTCAAAGGTATGAAGTAACTCGACTGATAAGGAGAGGAAGGTAGGCGGGTCCGAGTAGGAAAAAATGAACTAAGAAGTAGGGCATACAACAATGGATCAATTCATTCAACAAGATCCGTTCGGATCGGACCAGGATGAATGGGATTGGTCTGACCTCTCGCTCGGATGTAAGACTCCCGCCGCCGACAACAGATTCTATAGCTGGGGATCTTGCTAACAATGAAACTCCTAACCTTAAATCATATAACCGGGGCCCTTCCTTCTGGCCATTGAAAGCATTCCAATTGCAGCTTCTTCTTAGGATTCGTTAAAAAGAACATTCCCCTAATCTAATGCCATGGCCTTCGCTCTAGTTATGCTACTAATGCCCGTACTCCAACAGCTAAATCGATGGCATCGCTTATTTTATTCCCTCAAGCCTTCAAAGATCGGATTCTTCCCTTCCTCTCAGGTTCCTTCACTTAGAGTAGTGAGTCTAGTGAAAGCCGAAGACTAAGAAGAAGGTACGGAAGCCGGGAAAACTACTTCATACGATAACGATACCATTCACAGCGGAACAAGAAGAATCACAGTCGACTCAACTTGCTTGTGAGCTATCGAGTCAGTAGCTGCCTTTAGAGCTGGGAGTAGGGTAGCAGCTAAGATTAACTAAAAGGACTGACTCTCCTCAACCCTCAACCTAGACATAGAACTCCTAGCTCTGGAGCTGATTGAATTGATTCTTTTTAACAGCTACCGACTCTTCTCCTCGCTCACTGAACTCCCCCAACCTAGTCTCAGGTCAAGAGATAAGAGCGATGGCATACCTTGAGTCACTCGCTTCCATTGGGCGAACTTGAATCTGTTCTCTTTCTGCATTGATGGTAAAATGAACCACCTTGCTTATCACAGTTAGGTCGATTTTCTTTGATCCTCATCTCGTTCAGTTTTGATGGCCGGCCCCTTCCTGACTTTAACAAGCCAGTGATCCATTAACCTATCCTTACCAGTCGAGCGTCTTCGAACCTTCCTTTAACAAGTAATTGGACCTTTATTACGTCGTTCAGTTCAAAGAGTCATTCGGGTATCTGCTTTCAATGTTTGCTAGTAAACAGTGGTTGTCTCTTTGATACCCTCTCGCCCTTACATACAACGTATTTGAGTGCTTTTTAGTAATATGATACGCTGTGAAGTGAAGAGTCGATTCAACAAGAGGCACGAAGTCTCCCTCCGATGCCAAAGGATGATTGACTTGGTCTAAAGTCAGTGAATGGTTGGTTCGAAAAACTTTTCTATTACGTAAGTGAACTCTCCCTATAGTATAGGCGCCTCACTCTAATATCGCCGGGTCTAAACCGGGGCAATCTCTTGGTCCCTAGGCCGCCAGGTCAACTACCTGTCTTCGTCGCGCTGTCTCGGGATGGATATCCTAAGGTAATCCCCTCTTATCATCGTAAGATGATACGAGTTAAGGATGATAGAGCGGATACTCTGGTCCAGTTATATCTGTCGTTCTTCACGAGTGATTCCACTCGCGAAGCGGTTGAGCGCTGATATAATCAAGCCTATGGTATCACCTCCTGATTACTCTAAGTTATCAAAGAAGTTTTATAAGTATATTCTCTTATCAACTTTCTCTAAGATTAGAGAATCTTGGAAGACGCTCCTCCCTAGGTACCTTCCATCGTTGACATCTATCCCTTTGTATCAAGGAATAAGATGGGTGCCAACATGGAAAGCTATCCGGGTTAAAAGGACGAAAGGATGATGGCATCTTTTCAACGTTTGAGTGTGAACTATCCTGGGCCGCTTTTCCAGAGACGATCTCCCCTAAGTGTCGAGATTATGTCTCGAGAAGGTTCCCACTATGGTCACGTTACGCTCGTGATGACGTCGGGAACTCAATGTTATCACAACACTCTATTTCCGCGTTCCAAGCCTTTCGGGACTTCTTACGGGGAGTTCCGGAGGTATCACGGGTGTATCCTAATAATCACCCTGGAAGATTAGCATTCTCGACTGCGTCTGTCGGAGGAAAGAGACGTATATTTGCCATTGGCAATTACGTCGTCCAACGTGTCCTAAGGCCTTTGCATGACTTTCTTATGAAAGTTCTGCGCTCTATACCAATGGATGGTACTTTTAATCAAGTCCGTCCATTAGATAGGCTAGCCGGACACTCGGACGTTTACTCTATAGACTTGAAGAGCGCCACCGATCGATGGCCTCTTAGTCTTCAGACGCTTTTAGTGAAACACCTGTTTGGTCCTGAGTTTGAGACATGCCTGTATGATGTCTTTAGACTCGGAACATTCAAGGTTCCTTTCTTAAAGTAAAGCGTCCGGGGGTTGACCCGATTACTTTTAATACTGGTCAACCCCTAGGGTATTACTCTTCCTGGCCTCTCTTCACTTTTACCCATCACTTGTTGGTGTGGTATTGTGCGGAGAAGGTGCACCCAGGGCAGCACTTTACTAAGTACGCAATTCTTGGTGATGATATCTGCATTGCAGATTCCAAGGTTGCTAAGGCTTATCTCTACCACCTTAAGACCTTAGAAGGTGCGGAGTTTCCGCTTCGACGCTGTTGTCGGCAATTCCGCTGCGCGGGTACAGTATTTGAGTAAACACTTTTTTACCAAGGATCTTGGAAAGCTTCGGTACTTTTTGGGTATTGAAGTAGCAAGATCAAGGGCGGGAATATCACTTTATCAAAGGAAGTATGTTACAGACTTATTAGATTAGAGGAGACTTTTTTGTTCGCTTAGGAGTGCCCTATTGCTCTGTAGTATCGAATCTTTTCCTTCCCTTTTCCTGCGCCCTCTTTAACCAACCTTAAGCAGGTGCGCAGCCTTGCGATTGAGGCAACCGGACTCGCCTCAACAAGAGAAGCTGCATCCCGTAGGCCCTTCGGGAAAGATAACAGAAAGAGAACCGCTGCTTTGACTTGACTCTCCCCTGTAACCCTTTGCCCTCCTGCCTACAGATTGCCACAAAAGACGTGTGAGTACGCCCCTCTCGGTTGGCGTTTGCCAGCTTTGCTTTGTCCAACCCCTTTGACTCCCTGCACCTAGAACATAACTATACCCCACTTAAGGCTTCTTTCGAGGCAGTTAAAGATGGTGGAAGGACAGCATTCAAACAATTTAACAATTGCCTGTTGAAAAAATCCTACGTTAGAACCATACTTTCAGCAATCCCAGAATGCGGGTGGCATTGGGATGTCCTAAATCCCTTTGATGAATCCGGGTAAAGTTAAGGTTGCTTTAGAGCTACACAGAAGCCGAAAGGGAAGGAAAGAGATGCTTACGCTATGCGTGGTCAGAGGGCTATTCTTCTATTGAAGAAGCGGGTGATTCGGCGAATGAAAGAGCTAGTTCTGCAGCTAAGTCTACTCGGCTTATCACCTGTTTGCTTTTTCTTTTTTATCCCCTGCCAGGCACCTTCCCAGCGGGTCAAGGTGCTCCAAGGCTTCATGTACAGAGGGGGACAGGAATTTCGATTAGCTGGTTACTTTCTATACCTTGCCCACTCGCTTGGAGCCATCCCCTTTGTCTGTCATCCTCTCTCAAGCCCAAAAGAAAAAAGTTCATTCCCCTCTTCGAACCTTACTTTAACAAGTCAGATCTACAAACCTTTCACAAGTAATTGGACCTTGAATGAATCAGTAACAACGAATTAGTGGAATGAGGGATCAAGAAACGGGGAATGGCCTATCAATTATTGGTGGGCCTTCCCTTGAATTGAACCGGTCACGGAGCTCTCAATTGAGTTGTTTAGGTTCTGGAATTCCTTCTCTAGTTGGGGGTTTCGGTTCGAAGGTTATAAAATGTGGTGCGGGTTCATCTCTCTCGACCAGTTCAGGTGAAAGGGAAGGGTGATCGAGGGGACCCAGACTTTAGATCTCTTCTCTATGGGGGGAGGTTGATTTCGTATCAAGAGTGTGTTGGGGAGGCCAGGGAAAGACGGATTGGATCGAGAGGCGATGCCTATGCCTCTTCTTTATCGATAGGATTCCCATCATTTGCAGTCTCCGGCGAAGGAGACAAGACAAGGGCGAGGCACCGAACATGTTCGATCCTCAACCTCCATCCGTCATTAGTAATCTCAATCCGCTTTTCCTATTCACTAGTACACTGCGCGCTACAACTAGCAGCCCCTTGACTAGTAAGGGAAAACGCTAGCGCGCTAGCTAGCTACAACTAGTTATAACCCCTACTTACTTTATGGGATATTTGAAGAAGCCTGCTGAAAAACAGAAGCGCGCTAGCGCGCAACGGCTGAAAAGCCAGCAACTTGTTAGGAGTAGGTTTTGGCTTGCCCCTTTCTTATTATTAGTAAGATAGGTTTGGAACCCTATACAAACAAGGTGCTGCTTGCTGCTCGCCCCTATCTCTAAAGGGGCTTATGCACTCCAAAAGCTGCCTACTCTACTCGTTACCACTAAACGACGAAGCCAAGAGCGGAAGGAGGGACTTGAACCCTCAACCTCAGCCTTGGCAAGGCTATGCTCTACCATTAAGCTATTTCCGCCAGCTACGGTAGTGGCGAAGCACTACTTCGCAATTCACGTATCACTTGATACGGACGACTTCTGTTTTTCCGCCGGACCACACTCTTAACCTCCGATCGAGCTACGAGCACGAGTAGGTAGGCGGCGTGGAGGGGAGGGGCGGCGGCTGGGCTGCCTTTTCAATCAATCTCCGGCCGCCGCTATTGGTGCGAGTTGTAAGGAGTCTTGGTCTCGAGTCGAGCTGGGGCGTCATTTCATTCTCGTAACGGGAGTGAGTGCACCGCAAGACCAGACAAGTTACTCCCTCGCCTCGCAGCGGTGGCATCTGTCTTTTAAGTTAAGTCATTTCCTAAGACGGCTCCTCTTATTCTACGATAATCCAAGCAGCAGCTCCACGAGTCCGCTCGGAACCAGTCGATTCCTGAGCCATTCGTTCTCCCCTCTCGGTTGGCGTTTGCCAGCCACTAGAGCAAGTAAGAGAACCTACAGTGAATGAACTTAAAGAACCGCATGACCGGATTGTACACCTTTGTGTCTGGCTATGTATATGGATGTGCATAAAGAAGGGACGGGACATCTCTCTCCTTTTTTTTTGGGGGGGGAGAGAGAGGGAATAAGCTGCAGCGGCACCTCACGAACTTCTTACTGGGGCAGCACCATCCTCCTATAAGCTAAGCATTTGCGAGTGTTTGGATGCACGTGTTTTGTTCATATTCCTGCGCAGTTAAGAAAAAAATTGTCCCCAAGGTTTGTAGATCTTACTTGTTTAAGGCAACCACTTCTGTCTTTCTTGGATATGCTCAGTCCGGGTATAGATGCTATGACGTGAAATCCAAGAGATTTGATGTATCCTTGAATGTTTTCTTTAATGGGGTCGCCTCATATTTTCCTTAACCTAATTAATAAGCCCCGGGGGAGAATGGTGATGGAGATGTATTGCGGCCTTCTCCTGTTCATCAACTCTAACCTCATTCTTCTGCAGTTGATGTTACGGATCAGCCTCACTCTTCAGGCCAGCAGCTTTGCTCAGCATCTGATGCCGATTGTCAGCCTGTTCAGCTGACCTCAGAGGATTCCAGTCACCCGGCACAGCATCTTTCTTCTCGGCGGCGATGTAAGTCTGTTTCCCAGGGTCAGACTACTTCAGAAGATCAGCAGTCTAGCCCAGTCGCTTCCTCAGATTCTGGATCCCTCTCTCAGGTTCGTCGATCCTCTCAAGTTTCTTATCCCGTTGAAGGGGCGTAGAGCTGACTTGTTAAAGTAAGGTATGAAGAACTCGACTGAAAGGAGAGGATGTCAATAGCTCGACCATTAGGGAGAGGTTCGTAGACGCTCGACTGGTAAGGAGAGGGGTGTAGCGGTGACTCGACTGAAAGGAGAGGAATGAAGTGAAGAATTGCCATTTTATGAGCTTGTAAGGCTCGTCGTTGAAGTCCCCGAATAAAGGGGAAAGGGCTATAAGTAGGCCGCTTGCTATTGCTATAAGGGCTGCTCGCCTTTATAGCTTCGCTTTATTCAAGCGTTTTCGCACAATGAAGTGCATCCGGTGTCCGCGAGGCGAATGACCGGTTGTGAGATGGCGGACTCAGTCCGGGTCTTACCCATCTCTATATTTGGTTATTTAACCTCACTCTGATGACACTCAGAGTCCTTTTCTTGGTTAGAAGAGGTGCCTCCCCTCGGCTGTTTCTACAGCCGTTTAGGCGAGTCTTGGTCGTTTTCAAGGTAGAAGTTTCTTATAGATATCCACCTCACGGTGGGATCGGACGGTGACGCGGAAGCCAGTCCAGCGGTAAGCTAATACCACAGGTTTGGAATTGGCTGTCGCGCCAGGGCAGGGCGTACCGGCTAGGAAGCACATTAGGAAACTAATATGAATCCTACCCGATATCCATTTGATAAACTTCTATCCTTGAGACCGATCAGGTGGCACAAGATTTTGGAAAATCTTGCACTACTAGTATCAATCTATAAGAAGATTATACTA
>Ga0153958_1000069_pt1:0-7500 | contig 19983 bp, 12 predicted proteins | sample TSFL042MetaG_FD_104719 | JGI IMG/M metagenome (GOLD analysis project Ga0153958, IMG submission 104719) | Attine ant fungus gardens microbial communities from Florida, USA - TSFL042 MetaG | ecosystem: Host-associated > Fungi > Mycelium > Unclassified | place: USA: Florida, Wekiwa Springs... | reverse complement strand
ACTCCCTTCTATATTATGTGTACTTGACTCGCCCCTAATAGCATAACTCCGTACCTTCGCTTGCTTATCCCCGGGTCGGTGTATTCACTATTCATCTTTAACCTAGTCACGTAGGATCAGGATAAACTAAAGAGCTAGCCTGCCATGCACCCTTGCTTCACGCCAGTAATTCACTATCTTCTGAAAGACCAATTTCTGATTTAAAGACGAGAGATTTCGAACCTGAAGACGTAGAGCCGTCTATCTACTTTCCCTTATGGTCCCTATGGAGCATACCGGTTCATGCCATCAATCCTCCTTTGCTTTTGCTACTGATGACATTCTCTTAGAAATGGAAGATTTATCTTGCCCATATGTACTTTCTTTGATCTTCTTTCTTGTCGGATTCTCAGGGGGATAAAGAAAAAGTATATACCCCAGACTCGCGATTCGGGGATTTCCCTGGCTAGGATGCATCAGATTGGATGCTTCCTCCTTTAAGGAAGGTGCCTAGCCTCGCTAAAGGACATGCTACCACCCGCCGACAAAGTCAAGCAGGAAAGTCAGAAGGTGACAAAGCAAGAGGACAAGAGGCAGAACAGTGCTACCCTGGTCAAGTGTTTAGGCGCTATGCCATCTTAGGCGATGATATCGCGGACGACCGCGTAGCCATGACATACTCAGCTTTATTAGAGAGGCTGGGTGTGTCTATATCACTTCCGAAGTCTTTGACTTCGAAAGAGGGTGCCTGTGAGTTTGCTGTCCTGTCTCTGCCTGTAGGTAGTAGGTCCCTGCTCTTTCCGATAAGCGGATAAGTTGAGGGGCTTGCTTCCCAAAAGAAACTTCCCTTGCCTCCTCCTGGCCTTGACACTCTAGTTGTTGTAGCTCTTGTTTACTCCTATTTTTTCCTTCTTTCTCTTGTTAGGAGTTTAGAGTATTCTAGAACGAGTGGAACGAAGTGCTTCCCTTAATAAATAAGCCCGAGTCCACGATCTAAAGAGGAGCCGAAGGGAGATGGCTAATAGATTGACTTTCTTTTTTACCTTTAGTATTCGGCGGAAGTCAATGGAAGACCAGGAGCAGCAAGAGGCACAAGCAAGACCAGAAAAAGAAATCGGAATATATATATAAATAAGTAGTCGTAGGAATCGCCATCGAAAGCAAGCGTATTCTATTTCATAACCTCTTGTACCTTTAGACCCTGGATCTTCTAGTTGAGCAAGAGAGGACTGAATCAGTGGATGAAGGGAGCGAAGTTACGAAGCTAGAGACTATAACCTACTTTAGCTCAAGGCCTTCTCTTCTTAGCAATAGCCAGTCAGCAATCAAAGAGTATTATATGTAGGGAATAGGAGTAGGAGCGAGTAAGAGACGGGGGAATACGAGAGGATAAGGCCGTGGATGAGCAGGAGAAGGCGATTAAGATTGTTAGCCAGAGCCATCGCAATATGGATGCTTGCGCTTTTCTCGCTTGTTGAGTCTCGGACGCTATTCTGTCCCAGGTACCTCTACCTACCGTTTGAGATCGTTTTGGTATTCCAATCCGTCTGTCTTCTTTGTAGGACCCTCGCGTATTCTCTTTTTCTAAGTTAATAGGCTAGAGCCGCTTTGAACTAAAGGCTAAGGGAGTCGCGCTTACGAATGGCGCTTAGTAAGAAAATAAGGTAGGCCTCCACCTATTGTGTATCAGGGAACCGAGATTCTTACCCGAATCTGGTATGAATGGTTCAGAACTCACAGCGGGTGCCAGAGCAGCTAGGCGCTGTTAATTACGTTAAGAAGGGAGGTTATGAGCCAAGTCGAATAGAGACAAGCTAGAATCTTAGAAGTTCGACTCAAAAGGCGTGATTAACCAAGTCCAATGCCAACAGGTCTCTCCTCTTAGTACGAGAATTAGAGCTAGTCAATAAAAATAGGGTCTGACTACCAGTCATAGGAGAACGTCCCTTTCTGAGAGCCGTTCTTCGAAACTCTTTCTCGCATTAAAGCTTATCCATTAAGGAATAGCTTCGTCAGCATGTTCATCTTCCCAGCCCCCGGCTAGTGCATGTTCTGATTTCATATAGAACATAGTTGGTTTGATACCCTTATTGGTGAAGAAGGCGGGCTGCTAACTTCCTGTGGAGATACTACTGTCAGTCAAAACTCTCGCTAATAAGGCGTAAGAAGGCTTTCCATTCGATGGAATCCCGTCCTTCCTTTAGATTAGAAAGACGATAGCGATTCCCTTCCAGTTCAGGAAAGTAAGGGAATTCCTGCGCCCCTTGGCTACGAAACTAGGCTGTGATCCGCATCGAGAAAGAGAAGGATAACTCTTCTAGTCTTTTTATTCCATCTCGCTTAACTGACTACGATATGACTTTGCTTCGCACCTCTCCTTATCAGTCGAGTCATTCAGCGAGCTAAGGGAGAGGAGTAAGAGAGCAGAAAGAGTGAGCCCTGCTATTGAATCACTGGATTAAGTTACACCTAATATGCCCAGAAAAGGCTGGCTCAATCTATCCCTAGGGTCGAGTAAAGTAACTCCGTGCCTTTAGCTGTAAGTGAGTTCAGTTCAATCATATAGCAGCTCTAGTTCAGTGATTACTGATTTCTCCCCATCCTGACATTTGATGAAGCAGAAGCAACAGACCAAGAGATCATAACAGGCCAAATGGCCAAAAGCAGAAGCAAGGGGCCCTCTAACTGTATTTGATTCCGTTTACTGCTCACTAAAGCTGGCTAAGTGATTTGTGATATCCTACTGCCGCCATAGACTGAACTGAAATCGTGAATCAGCCGTTACTGTTCTCGTAACCGGTGTCGCTGCTCTTAGCCTCCTTCTGACCCTACTTATTTATCTTTGTCTCAAAATAAAATCACATAGATAGGGACAGAGAGGAGGAGAAGGTGTCAAGTGTAACCATTGACTGAGCTAGACCAGTCAAATCAATTAGAGCTCTTTTTCCCAGTTATAAAAGTGATCGAATTGATTCGCTTACAGATGGACTTTTATGTCTCCCGCTAAGCGCTAAGAAGGATGCAATCGAAGAATATGAATTCAAAGAGAGAGGCAGATATCGCTACTATCCTTTACTTACTTGCCTGGGAATGGTAATGGGTGAGTGGGAATTGAACTAAGACGCACTGATTAAATAAGGAATTTCTATATCAGCCCGGTAATCAAAGGAAGAGTTAGTCGGATTAGACTTGCAATTCAACTGACAGGTAATTCAAAGCTAGAGGAAGGAGTTCAGTAGCTTCAGAGGTAATCAATAAGCTAAGCAGGCATTAAAGACAAACAGGCTTTGGGACTTGGTGATTACTTTAACTGAAGTGAAGATTTGGGAAGGGATTTCACCTTAATGTCAGGATTGGAAGTAGAATATGAGAACTGGGAGGTGCAAGTGTTCTTGCTGCTTCAAAGTCTACGACGTAAAGGTCTGGAGTTGGAATGCTTCCTGCTTTCGGGCCAAGAAAGGCATCTTAGTGTTTTTCTATCGGTAAGGTATGAAAGAGCTTGCTTGTTAGAGTCTGGCGAGTCAATAGACTAAAAGAAAGAATTAGCGAGGTACGAAGTGACTCATAGCAAGCTATGAGGTACTTTTTGATGCTATCGAAGTACCTCGCAATCTTTTCTTCTGTAGCAGGCCTCGGAATGTAAGTCAAAGCATTGAAGGAGTTGTCCTCCCCAATCTGACTCTGGAGGCGAGACCTCTTGGTTAAACCATTGTAGCCTTGACAGCAGATGGATATTCTCTGAAGAGTGAGTGTTGGCCTTTTCATATTGAATCACAGGGTTGGCAAATGGATACCACGTAAGATAGGAGTGGAATCCTTACATGCTTGAATGTGCTGCTTTCCTTATTACTGATAAAGCGGGGGTAGCAAACTAAAAACTAAACCCGAGGAAGCTATTGCATTCAGGACGGCAGAATAACTAACTGATCCTAGAAAAAAGGGTGAAATGCAATAAATTTCAACGGCACTACCGAGCATAGGAATAAGCGAGTAGGCAAATAATGTGTAGATTACTTCTGTTTTTCCCTATCCTGCTATGGCTCTTTGACAGCGAGGCTAGTCCAGATGGGCAGTGATGGATGGGACCTTTGCCCTTATTCGGATTCTAACCTATGTTTTCGCAATCGAGTAACCCAAAGAGCCATTTCGGTTAAAGATAAAGTGTCCGGCAATGCCAGGTGTATTTGCTATATGTAATATAGTTGCGAACTGGCTGGGGCTTCTCATCAGTCCCCTTGGCTAGGGAAATCTTCGTCCTCATTGTCGTTCCAAGTTCATTGAGTGGAGATGCCAACTTCCTCTCCCAGCAAGAAAACGGATGCGCGGAAGCGCAACGGCTTTCGCTAACGCTCAGTCCGTTGCTTGTTTGGTCGAGATCTTTTAGAACCTCTAGTGGTATCCTTGAAACTCATAATGGGATGGGCTCGCATGAGCGTCAGTCATTAGCGGTGGGTTCATGCAGATCAGGTCTAGTGATTGGATTATTCATTGCCTCGTACTGATTGAATTTGACTATTCCTTTGGATTGTCTCAAGAACATATCGTTGCAGGGTGGTTGGTCTTGAGCGGGTAGAATCCTTCATGACCAACAGTGAATGGTATCTCGTCGGAGCAGCAAGTCTTATATTAGAATAGCTGTCATTCCTTCTTGCGAGTGCTTTCTATGGGGCTGGTCCCCTATGCTATGTGAGCGGTGGCTAGAAAGGTAAGACCAGATCCAGGATCGGTCGCAGGAGTCCAGCCGTTCTAATTCTAAGCGGGTGGAGTTTTAGGGTACGTTTCTCTCTAATTGATCGATGGTCCAAGCCTTTTTCACCGTAGACAGACGTACTACTTCATCTTCATGGAGTCAGTCTTATCCGTTTCGTTGCCTTTATTTGACCACAGGTCTCTCTTCTGCTTCTGAGAAAAAGGGAACTTGGTTGTATTTCCTAATGTCTTACTATTGACAAATCTTAGGCAATTGGCTAACATAGGATTCGTGGAGACTAGGTACCTAAGAGAGTCATAGCTAAGAGGGTGAGAAGCTTTTTATGGTATGGAATTCTTCATAAGTTGTACTTGCTTTGACCTTTTGCTACAGAGCAAAGAAGAAAAGACCGATCCAGATTCACCTCACCCTTGACCTTAGATCGTTACCAACAGAGGACTGGGCAGTTGATATCGAAATATCAGATTCAAAATGACCGGCTTTCCCTCGCAAATCAAGCGCGAAACGTATAGGCCGGGGAATAAATATATTTCTAATAGCAAGCAAAGCGAATTCCAATGATTCGAATTCTGGATAACGCATTGAGCTAAGCAGCCTAAATTGGACCTAAAGCGTCGACGCTTATTTATAGATTTCTATGACGAAAGAAAGCCTCGAGATTCTACTAGCCGAGCCTTTATAGAGATGAGAGAGAGCTAAGGTCCTCCTCTTTGGCTTAAGAAAAAGAGTCATAAAAACTACATCTTTCATCAGCCAGACCTGGTGACATACTCCAGATGAGTGGCCGACCCCAATTGGAGAGTAAGATACAGATTCTGATTTAGATTAGGTCGCAGGCCTTATTGGAATGAAATGAAAGTAAGCCGTTTTACCTCTGTCCGCCTATCCCCTTTTTTCTTCCTTTGTTGCCGCTTCCAGCCTTAAAGAAGTAGGGGCTTTAGAGGAATAAATGAGGTACTGCTGACCAAGATTCCCAATTGCACTAGCAGGGCCGGAGTAAGCGGATTGTCGAAAAGGGCTTTCTGCAAGCAGGAAAACGACCTTTTTGACCCAACCCCTTAAATCTAAGTAAGGGAGGGGGCACTCGCCCGCCCTATCTAATCTTATCTAATAAGCGCGGTTATACAATATCTGCTGCTGCTAAGCCAAGGAGAGGTTTGGGTGAGTCACCCAACAATTGTTGGTGGAGATGCCACATGATTCTCTAAGATGGTCGGTGGTCTATCTACTATTAACACCCGTACATACAAAGGTCTAGGTAGCTCATCTCCTTCTAAGAAGTCAGATCTCTTCCCCGGCTTCTTCTCCCTTCTATGATGAACTTTCTTCACTTCAGCTTGCTAGCGCTTGGCTTACTTTGACTATCAGAGAGAGGAATAGACATCTCTGAGGTGCTACCAGTAGGTTGTCATTGAGACCTTTATTGAAACCCCTTTTTTCTTGAAAACAAGCCTACTGTGGCATTTCGTGATTGAGTTCTCATGCCTACTCTCATCTGAGAAGGAGATAGCCAGACGGGAACCTTTCTTAGCGCTTAGGTAGATGGTAGTGAAGAGCAGATGAACTAGACCAGACAGCTCGATGGAAAGGATAAAGCCAAAACTCTTGCTCTTATCCATAAGTGGCCGTGATCTTGTTATTCATTCTTTAAGGCGGGTAAGATGCTAAGAGAGGAATCACTGCTTATCCATCAGATGTTACTTAACTATGGGCATTACAGTTCCAAATAGCATGATTTTCGATCTTGTACCCTATCTTGCTTCTATCTATAGAAAGATTCTCCTCTCCAAGCTGAACTACTACCAGAAAAACTGCTGACCTATTCACTACCAAGATTGACCTGAGTATCCGCCTTCATGCTTACACGTCCCCTGAATCCTCCTTGGTCCTTCCATCCCTGTTCTTTTTCCTCACGCTTCTCTTCCTAGGCCACAATCTTTCCCTACGTAACCCCCTGCTTCATCTAAGGTAGGAAAGGAAGTTCGGAAGAATTCTTCTATTTACTATTAAGTTAATTAGTTAAACTTCCGGACTGAGTTCTATTGGACTTAGGAAAGCAGTAAAGATGTCATTCTATTTTGTTACGCGTCCTTCCTGATACGGATAAGCTGGAGACCCGCAAGTATAACAAAAAAAAAGTAGAAAGCATTGGCAGAAAGCCCGGGAAAAAGGAAGCAAGGAAATCCGTCTTTCTATTTAATTAGACGGGAGAGAGATCAAATAACATTTCTTTATGATTTATGAGTTGAATTACCGGAAGGAAAAGTCTATCATTTCCGGTCTGTAAGCCTGCTTCTTTAGTCGAACTCTTTGCAAGCACTTATCGCGGGAAGTCTGAAAGAAGAAATGACTACGCATTTACCCTCCTGCTCTGCCTGATCTCTAGTCTAGTCTCTGATCCCGGACTAAAGGCCTTAGTTTACTTGAGGTGAATGAGATTGCAGCCGAAGTCAGAGGGACGAGCCAGCTAAGAAAGTGTGAAGATAAGGCTTGTTACCAAACCGCCTAAACCCATTGAAGCAGTCTAAGCTCTGGGACTCTCAGGCTCAGTAGAAAATTAGACTGTGTTCCTGGAGTTTTCCTTCGTCTCAGTGATTCGCCCTAAAGGGATCAAAAGCGTAACAAAAAAAAATCCAAGAACCCTTGTAGTCTTTTCACTGGAATGAGGCATAAGAGTCAGAAGGGAGCAAGTAATCTCTTGTTGCCCGTCTAATACAAAGACTAGTTTTACAGAGAAGGGGGAAAGAAGTAACTCCTTGACTTCTAAAAGTCCCAATTGTCCGTTAGTCTTTTGGTTTAAGCCCATACAG
>Ga0153958_1000068_pt1 | contig 20027 bp, 22 predicted proteins | sample TSFL042MetaG_FD_104719 | JGI IMG/M metagenome (GOLD analysis project Ga0153958, IMG submission 104719) | Attine ant fungus gardens microbial communities from Florida, USA - TSFL042 MetaG | ecosystem: Host-associated > Fungi > Mycelium > Unclassified | place: USA: Florida, Wekiwa Springs... | reverse complement strand
TGTCAGTCCACAGCTACTATTTACAAAAGGAAGTAACTAACCCCTGGCATGTGTTGTAAGAATGCCCTACATAACCACAACACAAGGTGATTGGCACAAGGAAAAGACATGTTAGAAGAGAAAGGAATGATGTCCAAAAAAAGAATGAACCTACTTGTAGCTTCCAAATTTATGCTTGCTACACTGACCATGTTATGACTCAGCCAAATAACTAAGTCAATATTTATGTTTATTTTATTTTATTTTATTTTCTAAAGATTGGACATGCAGAAGAGTTAGATGAAAAGGAGCATGTGGGAGTTTATCAATAATGGTAAATACAAGAATGTGTATAAGTAATGTATAACAATTGAATAAGGACTCTATTGAGTTCTCCTTGTCAACAAAGGGTCTCTAGGTCACCTAGGCTCAGTTAATATACTAGAACTGTTGTGAAGTGAAGCATCTTCATTTTTCTTTATGTTAAGTTAAGAATGAGCAGCACCAAAAGGTGGGGGAAACTCGTTGCAAACATGCAATGTTCTTCATTACTAGGTAGACTATTTATACTACATAAAACAATTAGACATAGAACAATAAGGAGTCACATGCATCGTGCAGGCTCATATGATATCCAAATTCCAACACTTTATGCTCCAAGCTCTCATGTTCTTTTTTCTTTGATTGATTATCTAATTGACACTTAGTAAGCACATAGTTGTGCCACATAGTAGAACTTGGAAACCTCAGTTCAGTGTTTATAGGAACTGAGGTATATTTCAATCTTTCTTATTTGATATAAAGATAGCTGATTGTATCCAGACTTTTGTCTGACAGGTACAATAATATTTAGCTCAGTGTTTACAGGGATTGAGACTTTTGTCTAACAGCTTCTGTCAATTTCCATCTGCAATAAAAAGTTATAGGCCCTGTTGCCTAAACCAATAACAGAAGAGAAGAACTTATTTTATTTTGAACTACATGATGAGCAATCCAGGTTCTGGATCTAGTCAATACAACATTTCACTTTTGGACAGCAATGGGTCTAACTACAATGATTGGAAGTTTAGGGTTTCTACCCTACTCAAGGTGAAAGGTTTGATGGGGATTGTAAGAGGAACAAAGAAGTACCCATCCAAGAAAGTAACAGATCTAAAAGATCAAGTTGCTGTTACTGCTACTTTTGACAAGTGGCATGTACAGAATGACTAGACCTTTATAGAGATCATCATAATGCTGAAAAAGGAATCATCTAGGAAGATCAGACATTTTGAGTTGGTATCAGAAGTCTGGAATCATCTGGAAAGCTTCTACCAAGGAAAGGGTCAGCATAAGGTTGCACAGCTATTTGTGGATGCATTTAAAGAATGTTTCATTAATACAATCTTGATGGAAGAACAGCTCACTGATATGAGTAAGAAGATTCACAAGCTGAAGAACCTTGGATATAATCTCAAGGATGCTACAATTATTATGCTCATAATTGTCTTACTGCCAGAATCTTATGTATCACTCAGGCAGTATCTGTACATAAAGGATAAAGACACTCTAACTATGGATTTTGTCATCAAGCAGATTCTATTGGAGAAGAATACATGTAGAGATACCTCACATGTTGCATTGATAGAAGAAGACAAAGAGAAGAAATCTGTCAAACAATCACAAGATCCTTTTGCTAATAGTGATACAAAGAAGAACATAAAGTGTTACTACTACAAAAGAAAAAAATATTTCAAATTGAAGTACAAGAAGTTAAAGGCCAATCAGGCAGCTGGGACAGTTTTTGAGAACAAGAGAGTAGAGGGATCAAAAACCCAGACTGCATCTAGGAAATGGAAGCACATCCACAAGTACCCCTTGTTGCAGGCCCTAGGCTCAAAGTCACTGACTTTGCCAAGTACTTTAAAATATGAGTGGAAGCCATATGGGAGGCTCCACAAGCCTGGGAAATAGAGATACATCCACAAGTACCCTCACTACAAACTCTGGGATCAAAGTCTATAACTTTGTCAGGTACTTGAAAATATAAGTAAAGCCATATGAAAGGCTCCACAAGTGTAGGAAATACACTAAGACAACAAAAAAGACACAATCCAATGACCCAGGATGTCTATGACCTAAGAGACTGATCCAGACCCTATGATATAAGAAACTATGTATATAAAGACATAAAACAAATGCAGTAAACCTATGACCATAAATTAAACTAACTCTAAGACAAACACAAATGACCAAAACTGAACAAAACAAATGGACAAAGAAGACCAAGGAGAAAACAAACAAGAACTAGAAGACAAGAAACACAAACAAAACCATAAATAAAGAGACAACTACAACAATAACACTAGCAGTACTACTGATGAAAGACCACACACTCCAACCTCAAAGATACAAAGTGGAGGCTAAAATGAAAGTCATAGAAGAGAATATTATATACTAACAAAAACACAAGCACAACAAGACAAATATGAAGAAAATGAAACTGAGAGAAATAAGATCTAAGAATGAAATAAATAAACACTATGCAGAACTTAATAAAAATATACAAAGTAGTGACAAAAACAATAAAGACAATATAGATAACAAACTCTGACAACAATAGACAAAATGACAATGGAAACAACCTAGGCAAAAGCCTTAAATCATTGGATCTACCCAAGAGATTAGAAGTTAAAAGGCTAGAACTCAACTTAAATAGGGAACCTAGAGAGGTTTAAGTACCTGGGGTTTTTAGTGGGTCAGACCAGTTCAAGCCTATACTGTAGAGCATCTGCATGCATTTGCTCTGCACTGAAATACCAGTTTTTACTCTACTGAAAAAAAAAACCTAGACTGCAAAGGTTACTGTAACCTCTGAAAAAAAAGACATTGTTTGTCTCTTTATAGCATAGGGATCAATCTTAGATCTAGCTGGCAAATGGATTATTGACTCAGAAACAACATCACTAATGATATCCAGGAAGGAATAGTTCATCAACTATTTCTCTTTCAGGATATCTATTCTAATTGGTTTAGGCAACAATAGCATTATTAAGGCTGTTGGATCAGGATTAGTCAGGATCTCAATAATAGTTGATAGAACGTTAAGATTGTTTGAACTCTGGAATATATACTATGTTCCAGATATAAAAACAAACAATCTGCTATCAGTCACCTACATGGTTTAAAAGGGATATGCTATTAACTTTGGAGAAAAATTATGCAAGATCTCAAAAGCTAAATTAATAATTGAAAGAGCTAAAAATAAGAAGGGGCTATGAGTCTTAGATAGGAACTTAGTTGTACCTGATCCTCAAGTTGTATATGTTGCGAAGGTATTACTTAATATATGGCACAAACAACTTGGACATGCAATAACATGCTCAGTTCTAAAGCTTTGGAATTTGTCAATGGTATCAGGGATAGAAATGATAGGTGATATACCAAATCACATTAATGGAGAATGTGAGGTATGTCTAAAGGAAAAGACAACTCAGAATATAATCTCAAAGAAGTTAGATGTTAAGAATCTCAGAGAATTAAACAGGATTTACTCAGATGTCTGTGGGCCTTTTGATGTAAAAGAATATTCTTAATGTCAGTACTTCATCACTTTCATAGATAGTTTCTCTTACTATATGAGAGTCAAGCCAATTAAAAGCAAGGATGAGGTACCAAAGACATTGATAGAATGGACCACATGGTCTGAGGTCAAAACTAGAGAAAGGGAAAAAATTCCTCAGAACTGATGGTAGTGGTGAATATATAGGATTGGAATTTCAAGGCTAGCTAAAGTCAAGGGGCATATATTATGAGATGAAATGCAAACACACCTTAGGAAAATGGAGTAGCAGAGTATCTCAATAGGACTATCTTAGAAATAATGAGAACCATGATACACAAATCAAATTTACCTAAAAATTTATGGCCATTTGCAGTACAATATACTCAAGAAATTCTAAACAGACTGCCTACATGAGTACTACCTAATGATATGACTCCCTACCAAGCTTTCCATTTAAAGAAACCATTGGTTGCTCATCTTCAAATCTTTGGATATCAAGCATATGTGCATATACCTGATAACAAATGGGAGAAATTAGATGCCAAGGTGATAGAAGGCTATTTTGTTGGCTTACCTCAAAACAGATAAAGGTTACATAGTTAGCAACAGTTGGAACCTATTGAGGGTGTATATTTCTCATGATGTAATATTTGTTGAGACTCTAAAGACCCCCAGACAAGGGACAATCTAGGTTGGTAAACAAGTGCCTGAGTTAGAGGAAGCTTCCATGAACAACATAGAAGTGAAGCCAGAAAGTAAGAGTGAGGCTGAGAACTCAGTTGTTAAAGGTGATAATACTGAACAGAAGTTAGAGGCTAGAGATGTCACAGAAGTAGCTATAGAGGATGCACCCACCCAACTTCACTGATTAACAAGGATAAAACATATCCTAGTCTAGGATAATGATCCCTGTTTTTTGACCACATCCTATTCACATCTAAAATCATCTAGGAACCCTAATAATATAGGAAATTCAGTACTCATCATGACCAATTCTACTAGCTATCAAGATACCATGTCAAGGGTAGATACCATACACTAGAAGTAAGCTTGTGCTAAGGAACATAAAAAGTTTGTTAGGTAGAATCTTTTCAGCACAATAAACAAACTAATAGAACAAAAACTCATAGGATATAAGTGGGTATTCAAAACTAAATGAAGATAGTGTTATGAATCACCTCTCTAATGTGGGAAGGTCATGTCACAAAGAAGTCATGTCACATATCATAGCACATGATATTACAGAGTTTAGCTGGGGTTATGGGTAAAGAGTGTGCAGACCAACTAAAAGTAGTATAAGTAGATAGATCTAATATAGTGAGGACTCTAATAAGTTCTCTTTGTCTAATACTAATCAAGAGCAATTGGCTTAATTCCAGCTCAGAGTTAGCTTTCCTGACACTAGAACTTGTTTTCACTATTATCTAACTTTGTGCTATGTGACCTTACTTACTCTATAAATCTACTTGCTACCTGTCATAGTGACAGAAAGTCTCTTGAATAGCAGATCTTAGCTATAAAGAGGTACTACCAATGGGAAGATACTGGAGGAGAATGTATATCCATTAACTCAGGATAGTTGTGCAGAGTCTAGACCTATCAATCTGAGATGTTAGCTAAAGTAGAAATTTGCTAGAAACTCTATGCTACTGTGTGCATTATCACAAGTCTATATCTATATAGGAGATTGACAGTTACTCCTTAAGAGACTATCTAGAAACTAGGGGTGTCCTTCTTAGGACCAATATTGTTTTATCCTTTTAGTTAATCGAGTTTAGCTACAATACTCTTAGATGAAGAAGATCACAAATCCTTATATAAGGAAACTTCAGAAAAAGAAGACATATTCTATCTCTCATTACTATTACTATTACCACTCATACTACTACCCACTATATCCCAACAACAAAATGCTGCTCCTACCATGGAGCAACTTCTCGCTTTCATGTGACAATAACAGGAGACAATTAACACTTTCCAACAACAACTCCTTGCTGTACAAACAGCAACTATCACAGCTACAACAGCAGCAGCAGTAGCAACACCAACACCAGCACCAGTTGTGGTACCTATTTCAGAGGTAGCCCCATCTCCAAAGTTCAGTAGAGAAAGGGGCCAAGTAGTAGGGTTTATTAATGCCTGCTGCTTATTTATGTAGATAAGGATGGGACAAGTAGGAGATAGGAATAAAATTAGCTAGGTCCTATCATATATACAAGGGGAATAGCAGAAATTTGTAAGGATAACATATTGGATAAGATTACAAATGGAATGTTAGCAATACAAACAGTAAAAGAATTGTTTGCAAAAATTAGGCAAGAGTTTGGGGAGTTTGATGAAGAAAGCAGAAAGGTAGATGAGTTGAGAGTGTTAGAACAGGGAAGAAAAACTATGGACAAATATGTGTAGGAGTTTAGAAGAGCAACTAGAAGAAGTGGTTATAAAGAGAAAGCTCTGGTAGAAGAATTTAAAAGAGGATTAAACAGAGTAGTACAAAGAAGATTAGTAGAGGCCAAGTCACCTCCAACAACAATTATGCAATGACAGGAAAGAGTAATTCAACTGGACTGAAATATAAGACAAAGCAGAGGAAAGAAGAAGATTCTGGGAAGAAGAGAAGAAAACACGGCATGCCCTACAACAGGAAATATACAGTAAACTAGAGGACAATGACTCTCTTAGAATAATAGAACATAGAGAAGAAATTGAGTTCTAAGAGGAGAATGGCAAACTCAAAGGGGAGCAATCCCAAGATTGATGGGAGGAAAAAGGGGACTGTCACAGAAAAGTGACTACTAAATAGTGTCATGGAGGTATAACAAAATACCTATTCAAATGAACTACATAAATAGCTGAACCCTTGTTAGCAAGTAGCCTTGCTAACATTGCCCTTTTGGTATAGTGGTAAACCATACAATATGTGACTACTGGTCCATAGCACAACTGTGACAGGGGCCAGGAGCAATGGCTATAGACAGAGGGCAGGCAGGAGGAGATTGGAGATGTTTTAATTATGGAGGTTTTGGGCATATGGCCCAAAATTATAATTCAGGGAGAATAGTGGAAAGAAATAGAAAAATGATTCAGACAGACAAAGAAGAGGAATTAAAAGACAATAGAGAACAGTAGGCTCCTGCTAGTCCTCCTACAATAAATACAGTATTCTGTCAAGTTACATTATGAATAAATAACTTGAATTGAATAATACTGAGAGAGTAAGAGATTTAAGACAAATACTACAACCCTTAAAAGAAGTATGGATAAATATAGGGTTAGAAAGAGTAGATAATCATGAAGGGATATTAGTAAAAGCATTATTAGATAGTGGAGCAACAGGAATGCTTGCAGACAGGAAGTTCATAAAAAAGAATGGCTTCAAATCAGAGAAGTTGAAAAGACTAGTAAGAATCTAGAATGTGGATGGAACAGGGAACAGTGGAGGATTAGTAATATATGAAATTGAAGTGAATGTGTACTATCAAGGACATATAGAAAGGATAAAGTTAGATGTATGTGATCTAGAAAGAACAGAAGTAATTCTGGGGATACTATGGCTAACTGCACATAACCCAGAAATTAATTGGGAAACAGGAGAGATAAATATGATGAGATGTCTAGTGTTGTGTGGAAAGAATAGGGGAAAAAAAAAGGAAATTGAGGAAAAAAAAAGGAAGCAAGAAGAAGAGAAAGCAATTAGATAGGCAGTAAACAAAAAGAAAAATTAGGAAAAAGAGAAAGAAATGGAAATTAATCATAAAAAAATTAAGGGAATAGTACCAAAGAAATTTTATTGATAGCTAAAGGTCTTTGGAAAGATAGAAAGTGAAAGAATGCCAGTAAGAAAAGTATGGGACCATGCAATAGACTTGAAGAAAAATTTTAAAGCAGGAAAAACAAGAGTATATTCCTTTCTAAAAACAAAAGAGAGGAAGTACAGAAATTTGTAAATAAACACTTACAAAAGAGGTTACTAGCTACATAGCCCTCTAGAACTCTATAGTATCTGATGTACTGACTATAGACTATGAAAACTCAGACTACAACCTCTATAATACAATATATTAACCTCACATTATAATAGGTTATGGGCCCCAACCCTTACTAAAATTGCTCACTATCCTACTTCTGTCCCTGCTGCCTATCTCTTTCAAAAACAACCTCATATAACTATATACACTTCCTCATTGTACCCATATCATAATATTTACTAGTACAAATTCAACATCTACCTATTAAATTGAACCCCTGTACAATGTGATCAACTATAATATCTAGCATATTAAGATGAGGTATATCTTGATCAATCTCAGCTTATTCAAATACGTTGAATCTATGGTACTCTCTCTTGCTGATAACAAATCTAATGAATCTGTTATCAAAATTTAGAATGAGAAGAATTATAAGATCCTTTCTACTATCAGTTTGCATATAGATGACAGTGCTCTTGTCTACATTGCAGGTGCAAAAGCATCAAAGGAAGCTTGGAATACACTTAAGAGAATGTATGAGATTGCAAGTACTATAAGTATTATTGCTACTCACTGAAAACTTTTTAGAACACATTGCCTAGAAGGAGCTGATATTGAAGAGCATATTCATACTCTCTATGGACTCCGTCAATAACTTGCTAGCCAAGGACAAGCTATGCTAGGATCAGAATTCTCCACCATACTTCTCACATTACTACCTGGCTCTTAGGACCTTTTTGTGTCTACTATTGACAAGTCTACTATCTTGGATATTGCTGATCTTGACTTATCTAAACTTATATCTAAGATCCTGGAAGAAGACCTGTGCAAGAAATCCAAAAATACCTCTTCTGAAATTGTACTCTTAGCCTATGGTAATCACAATTATCAAGGCCTATCAACAATTAACAATCATTCTCACAGGTCAAAATACAATGCCAATGTCACTTGTTACTACTATAAACATGTTGGCCATATTCAGAAGGAGTGTTGGACCAAGAAACAAGATATTTAGAATAGAGGAAAACCTGGAAATAATTCTAACAATAACAACAATTCTCATGGTCATAGGAGAAATTTTCAGAATTTTTCCAATACTGCCTACTCAGTACAGTTAGAATTTTTATTTATTACATAAGATATAGCTCTCTCAGCAATTACACTCACTTCTACTGCCTAGATCACTGATTTAGGTACTACATCATATCTTGTTTGAGACTATTCTGCCTTTGTTACCTACACAGAACTACAAGATCACCCAATTCAGGGTATCAGTAGTACTACCAAAGACATAGGCAAAGAAGATATCAAACTTACTACTATAGTAGGGAACTGATCTTATCCTATACTACTATACAATACTATCTACTGCTCCACTACTCCATTCAATTTAATATCCATCAGCTGCATCACAAACATGAACTGTGGGGTCAATTTCTATTAGAAGGGAATCACTATCATGTCACCAAATAACCAGAATGAAATCATTATATCAGGACCAAAACTGAATGGCTTATACATACTCAATATTACTCTAATTATCTCTCACCATACCTGTGCTACCTAAACCCCACAAAACCATACATAACATAACTGACATAAAATCATAGGACATATCCATATAGGATCAGTTAAGATGCTAAAGAAAAAGGACATGGTCAAGGAAATGAAGGTCAACCTAAATATTCTGCTATCTTAGTATATATCATATATTAAGGCCAAATTCCACATTATACCATTCCCACAATAATTCAAGACTAAATACAAAGAAATTGATGACATGACGTTTACTGATGTCTAGGAGTTAGCTCGAACTACTAGAATTAAAGGAGAATGCTACTATGTTAGCTTCACAGCTGGTATAACACAACATACTCAGATCCACTTCATGAGAAAAAAGAACATTCTTAGACACATCAAAGATTACCAAGCCTTTATCAAGAACCAAACTAGCAAAAACCTCAAAACTATATGATTTGATGGTGAAGGAGAATATATTGATCATGAGGTAATTGACTATCTCAAATCTTGTGGAATACAATATAAAATCACAGCTACCCACTCACCTATCCAAAATGGTATTGCTGAACATCTCAATTGTACCCTAATTGAGCACATGTGTACTATGATGCTTGAACACAATATCCTCTACTTTTTCTGGCCAGAAGTAGTCACTTATGCCTGCTATCTTAAGAACAGATTACTAATACAAGCTCTCAAAGAACTCATTACCCCAGAAGAAGCTTTTAAAGGAAAAAAGCCTAATATTTTGATGTTTCAAGAATTTGGAATCAAATGCTAGGTTCTTCAACAAGATGGCCAAAACTCCAAACTTAACCCAAAATCCTGAGAATTTATCTTTGTTGGCTTATCAGATCATGGCAAAGCTTGGAGATACTGGAACCCCCACTCACACTAGATTCAGATATCTTGGAACATGATTTTTGAGAATCAAACACATAAGTGTCATTACACTATCCTAAATCCTGCTAGCTCCAACAATGTCACTGATACTTTGAACCCTCCATTGCTTGAGAAAGAGTAGAAAATATCCAAGCAAATTTTGGGTTTACAACTTAATTCAAAATTTGACTTAGAATCTCCCAAAACCCCAAAGAAAACAATTACAAACTATTCTGTCCAACCACCTAATACATCATCAAAGTCACATATCCCAAAACCAGCACCACTACCTTACAAATGCTCTGCCCATATTGCATTTCAACCATTAATAGACTATTGTATCCTTAACAATTCTCAAGCCAGGAACAAACCCCTAGGTTGGAAAACTGTCATCCCACTCAGCCCTGATCAAAAACCCACCAACAAGTTTGTACTTCTCTCAAGTAACCCTACTACTTCAGACAAGCTCTCATACTATTATGAAGCCATATTGATGGAATAGGGAATCTGGTCACATTACAATACCCTGGAGGACCTGATAGCTCAATGGTAGAGCATCTGGTGCAGTTCCAGAAGGGTCTGGGTTTGAGCCCCGGTCCAGTCACTTTTCATGCTGCAATACATATTCCAACATAATACAGCATAATAGCAAGATGCAATGGACAAAAAAATCACCTAACTAGAAAACACTAGTACCTAGGAACTTACCAGCAGATCACAAACCCATCAAATGTAAATGGGTTCTCAAAGTCAAACAAGACCACACTGGTGCCATTACACATTACAAAGGCTGCCTAGTCACTAAGGGATTTTCTCAGATCCCTGGTATTGATTTTATAGAAACTTTTGCACCTGTAGTTTGACTTAAAACTTTCTGGACCCTTATAGCCATTGCTGCCTGCTACAAGCTTGATATTCACACTATGGATGTAGTTGGGGCTTATCTAAATAGTGAACTCAATGAAATAATATACATGGAATAGCCACCTGGCTATGAAGATAGAACCAATCACATCTATAGATTACATTGTCTACTCTATGGACTCAAACAGTCTGGTGCCATCTGGAACAAAAAGCTAAATTCTGAATTTATTTCTCTAGGATTCACTCAACTCATTGCAGACCAATGTGTTTATATTTAATGGAACACAGATGGTATTGTCATTATTGCTATACATGTTGACAATATGACCATCTTAGCATCCTCTAATACTTTTATGTCATAGGTCAAATCTGACCTCAACTCAAAGTTTGATACCCAAGACTTAGGCCCAGTCAAACAAATATTAGGCATGGAAATAACCCAAGACAAGACCACCAGCTCCATCACAATCACCCAAACTCAATATCTCAAGAAGATCCTCAAGAGATTTCAGATAACCAAATGCTACCCTGTCACTACTCCACTTGATCCTAATGTCAAACTTGACAAGACCTCTGATGATGCTGAGCTTACATTACCTCAGCTAGTACATGAATATTCTGCTGTCATTGGCTCACTCAACTTTGCTACTATTGTCACTAGACTGGATCTCAAATACATGGTCTATGAACTATCTCAGTTCATAAATAATCCCTCACCAATCCATTGGACAGCAGCCAAATATGCCCTTTACTATATCAAAGGTATACTCAACTTAGACATTATCTACTTACCTTCTAATCTCAATCCTCATAGTTATTTAGATGTAAATTGGGGAACAAACCTGACTGATAAAAGGTCAGTATTAGGCTATACTATCATGTTTAGAGGAGGAGCTATCTCTTGGTACTTGAAGAAACAGCCTACAGTCACACTATCTACAATAGAAGCTGAATACGTGGTGCTCAGCAATATAACTCATGAATGCCTCTGGATCTGAGAATTGTTAAATTAAATAATTATTGTATTGTATATTAATTTACAGTAATACATAGTACAATAATTATTTAATTTAATACTCCTCCTCACTCAAAGCAGTAGTCATTGAGTAACAATATAAATTAAAAGAAGAGATCATAGAATCTCCAAACCAAGAAGTGGATGGAACTAATGAAATAGTACTTGACCAAGATTCTTGGTCAAGATATCAGTAGGATTCCTAGCTCTGTCAATATAGTATGGTTTGATTTTGTTATTCTCTATTGCATCCCTGACATAGTAATACCAGATGTCAATATGTTTGGACTTGTTTTCTTGTACTGGGTTAGTGCTCCAGAAGAGTGATCCAAGGTTATTACCATAGAGATAAGGGACAGGAATATTAAAGCCAATCTTATACAAGAGATTTGATGTCTAGATGAGTTAGCGACTACAATCAGAAAGCACCATATACTTGGCCTCAGTAGAGGAGAGAGCTACTGATTTCTGTTTGTGACTTAACTAGGAAGTGATTCCTTGAGCCAGCATAGTAAAATAGCCAGTAGTTGACTTACAATACTCATAGTCTTGGCCTCAATCAGAATCAGAGTATGCTATAAGCAATTTGTTGCTTGATCCATTATATACAAGCCAATATCTGCAAGTGGCAAGCAAGTATCTACAGAGGTGTAACCTAACTCAATAATGATTGTTGGAGGGGTTTACCATCTGTTGAGCTAACTTGACAACTGTGAAGCTAATATCTGGTCTCAAGCCAATCATTAAGTACATTAGAGAACCAACCAGTTGTTGGTACTTTTGGCAAAATTTGGGATCACACTGCTTTTTATTTGAATTAAAGCTAAACTCAGATAGCAGTGAAGTATGAGTAGAATTAGTTGCAACATTAAAGTGCACCAGCATCTTCTCCAAATACTCACATTGATCAATAAATATCTTTTGATTTTTACAATCATAGCTTATGTACATGCCTAGAAACTCTGTGACTTTACTAAGGTCACAATATTCCTATCTAGCCATAAATTTCTGCTTCAACTCATTGAGAAGCAGAAAATCTTTAGTACTCATAAAGCAAACATTATTGATATAGACAATTGCTATAACAAGTGCTTTAGTCTTTTTGTTGTAATAGTAGTATATAACAGCATTGGATTTGTATCTCTTAAATCCTAGGATAAGCATTGACTTAGTCATTATGTGCCACCAGGACAAGCCAGCTTGCTTAAGACTATACAATGCTTTGCAAAGTCATCAGACTTTGTTTTCTTTCCCAGGTAGTTTGAAACCTTCTGGTTGCTTTGTATAGATTTTCTCATCCAGGTCACCATATAAGTAGGTTATTTTGATGTCAATACTTTGGATATCTAAATCCTTAAGTACAGTAACAGCAAGAAGTAATTATGCAGTTTCATAGTGGACAACTAAAGAGAATAATTCATCAAAGTCAATGCTTTCAACTTGAGAAAATCCTTTGGCAACAAGACGAGATTAATAATGACTATTAGGCTTGATGTTAAACACCTAGCAGTTCTTGACTGCTTTTCTTCTCTTAGAAAGGTCCACAATCTCATAAATATCTCTGTCTTTGAGCAATTTTAGCTCCTCAAGGCAAGATTCAAGCTACCTTTTCTTAGAGTCAGCTAGTAGTTTAGCAATATCTTTAAAGGTTTTGGGTAGAAAATGAGTCTCAGTTGCTTTGAGTGCCAAGAGAAAGCAAATATGCTCTGCTCCCCCTTCTTTTGCAAAATATACCATATGATTGGTAATAGCTGTGGTAGCTGACTTGCCTGCTAGAGGTGGGACATCTATCCTATTCCCCTCTATGTCAATTATAATAGGTCATTGTCCTACCCAATCAACTTCATAGCAGATTTTATTTATTTCAATGGTATTGTCCCATTGACTATATGGATAGTATACTCCTCCAATTGGAATAGTGTCAGGCTATGCTTGAATATGTCTACAAGCATTCTCAAGTATTCTGCATGCTATATCTAGATCAGTCTTACTAGGATATCATTGTCACTCAGGGTACCTCAAGACATCTATGGAATAATAATCCTCTTTATATATATTGCCTTCTCTGTAAGAGACTCTAGTCTCATAGGTTGATCTCCTCAAGCTATATCTCAGAGGAGGAATATCTTCTCCTAGCTGCAGATCACTACCTCATTTTTGAGGTATTACAGTTGGAACCTAAGGAGGAGTATACTGTGAAAGACCAGCTTCAGGAGGAAAAGGGCTTGGGGAATTCATCTCAACATCTTCATCTTCAACATCTTCAACCTCTTCAATTTTTACTAAGGACCATTTAGGTAGTGTCAGTGGAGAAGGAAGAGATGGGGATTCTGAGTGAGCTGGCAAATTAGGAGGGATTGGAGGAGTAAAGGGTCTAGGATGTATAGGTGTTAGTGGAAAAGATGTTGGAGCAGGTTCATCTATACCAAAAGATCTAGGTGCTAATGACTCTATCTCTAGGGTTAGTTTACTAGGAGGTATTTGCTCTCTGGAATGAGAAGATGGACATCTAGGGAAGTGTTCTTTATTAAAGATAACTTGGGTAGAGCGGAATATAACATTCTCTTGTGTGTAGCGAATAAATCTATAGCTATTATCCTCATACCCAATAAATATCATTAATTTAGAGCACAGTGTAAGTTTATTTGCATGAACTTGATTGGGGAGATACACATATGCTCTATAGCCAAAGATATAGAGGTATGATATTTTAGGTTCTTTACCTGTAAAGATCTCCTAAGGTGTTTTCTATTTGAGATGTTTAATAGGAGTATGGTTATAGACATGGGTAGCAGTTGCAAAAGCAAACTCCAACCAGGAATCAGGTAAACATGCTTCAAGTCACACAGATTGTGCCTTTTCTAGCAGTGTTTGATTCAACCATTCTGCTCAACCATTTTGTTGATGTACATATAGTGTACTTGTCTTATGGATAATTCCTTGTTCACATAAAAAGGATTGCAATTCTAATGTCATGTATTCCCCCCCATTATCAGTATACAGGCATTTAACAGAGTAGGAAGTAGTATTCAACCACAGCTGAAAAACAGCTTTAATTGCTTTTGCAGCATCTGATTTTTTGTGCAAGAAAGCAACTCTGCAATAGGAAGAATAGTCATCAAGGAATATAATCACCCACTTATACTTAGAGTATGACAAAGTGGGGAGCTCAAGGAGATCTGAATGGATCAATCCAAGAGTCTTACTAGAACACTTAGGGTTCTCAGGGAAACTGTGCTGGTACAGCTTTTCTAAAGCACAACTACAGTATATATGTTTCTTGTTAGGGAAGCAGATCTTTTTAGCACTTTCAGCATTGTTTGAAATATGTCTCATGGCTTTATCAGAGATGTGCCCAAGTTGACAATGAATTGTCTCATAATCTAGGTACTTTGTAACAAGACTCACAAGATTAGGAATATTGTTCTTAATGATACATGTTCTGACAACCTGGATGTTTCCCCAAAGATTAGGTAGGGCAGAGAGAACAGCATCACCAGATAAATCATAGAAGGTTGAACTATCCATTGTGTCTTCTATACTCAATCCAGATTAGAGTAATTGTCCAGTGGAGAGGAGGTGCATAGTCATACCAGGAATACAGTATACTGGCCATAGTTTAGAGATAGCAGTTCTGGTTGTCCTGTCTTTAGGGTCAATGATTTCATGTTCTATAAGGATAGTTCCTATAGCAACCATAAAAAGAGGTGCTTTAGAATTGGCTGTCTCAACATGATCATAATTTCCTTGAGTCATAGAAACAAAGTCAGACTCAAAAGGAGTGAAATGGGCAAAGGCACTAGAGTCCAAGAACCATTCATTATTATAAGAGCAGCCATATGGTGCTTTTTTACCCTTGTATATAGTGCATAGTGCTCTATCACATCTTTGTAAATTCTCAGCTATAGGCAATGCAGACAACACAAATTTATTGTTACATCAAGTCATACAGACTATACTACTTGATGCTACAGAGTTTCTAGTTGTAGCCATTATATTGGTGCAGGTTGTGAGGGACTGAGCTGAGATAGTTAGAGAATGATAAAAGATAGTGGGGGAATACACATACAAGTCATATCCAGAAATTTGATTATTCAAGCTCCAATCCTTAGGGCTTCCTAAGAATACTATATCATCAATATTAGCTGACTCCCCTAAAATAGATGTGTTTGTCACTAAAGGTGGGTTAATATCTATTTTGGATGGACCACTTTGAACCTAAGGGGGAGAAGCCTTTAAGGAAGGCTCAGTGATTTTGAAGGCAGATGCCTCAACAAAAGTAGGATCAGGGAATTTCCTAGCCAAGCGCTCATTATATAGTTTTAATGCTCTATCTTGTGCATATGCCAATGGACCACAGATTGGACTAATTTGAGAAGGGTGTTGCTCAGAGAGCCAATCAGCAAGCTTGGGTGCTCTAGCTTTTGACTGAGGCTTAGGAGAAAGAAAATAGGTAGAAGGAATAATAGTAGCTATACTTGCAAAAGCAATGGCACTAGAGGCTTGGTACTCACCACTATTAATAGATTTGGAAGAGCTATTTGCTTGGTGTGCTTTGTCATCATGCTTTCCTCAACCATGCTTTTTCTTTTGCTGCTGGGAGGAATCCCCTTGTAACTGCTGCTGCTGCTATCCTTGAGGGTACTGCTGCTGCTTATCCTAGGGATTTTTCTTCCAAGAGGGGGGACAATCACCTCTAGAAACACCTGAGTGATGAGCAGTATGAGCACTGGTTGATCTTCAGGAGAACTTAAACTAAATAGCTAAGCTCACAAAATCCCAAGTCAACTGGGTGAGCAAGGTCTGGGAAGTGAGGATAGAGGTAGCTAAGTTATCCCAAGATTGAGGAATAGCAGATAGAAGTGTCATTGCATGAATGAGGGAAGGGACATTACATTTGTTCCTCTCTAGCCTAGTATAGAGAGTATTGAGTTTTGTAATCTGGGGAGCAAGGTCACTATTTGAAATCTGGAAGTGTCTAGTGTGCTAATAGTCTGCAAAAACAGAAGCAGGCCCTGGGGAGCTATACTTATCATGTAAATAGTTCTAGAGGAACTCTGCATTCTCTTTTCCATGCATAAGGATATTATGAGCTAGGGATGAGTTCATTATCCCAAGTATCTGAGAGTCAAGGCTGCTGCATCTAGTGTGCTCATCTTGATCTGTAGTAAAAGGGATAGTGGAGGAAGTGAGCATATCCTTGGCATTATAAGGAGAACTAGGCATGGTGATCATAGCAAGACAGGACTAAACACTGATTGCCCAGAATAGGTAAACAGCAGGGCTGGAGAGACAAGGAATGGTGGATATTAAACTGGTTATAGCTATCATCAAGAAATTAGCTTAGTTCAGGGAGCAGATGTAGCAATGAATGTGCAATGCTTCATCCTAAACAGCCATGGGCCATAGCATCTGCAAAGAAGTAAAGGATCCTGTGGGCATGAGGGGATTCAACAGGGAGATCATCTCAATCCCCAACAGGTCAGCAAGCCAGTCAAGTCCTTTTTATCAACTGAGGCAGCTTGAGAGCACCAAAGGAGGTCAGGGCAAATTGGGGCCCATAACCTGTTAGAAGAATGGAGAGCAGCATTTACAGTGGGGACAAATGATGGTCCACTCACTGGGTTATCCAACAGATATTGATAGATAGCCTGATAGGAAAGAGAGATCTTGAGAAAAGCAAAGCAGTTCCATGACATGGCAGTTGAGACAAAGAAGCAAGCCTGCTTATGTAAGCACAGCTCATATATTAGACTACAGTAATACATGGTACAATAATAATTTAATTTAACACTCCATTCTTCTAACAAGAATTACTCACTGAACTCAGAATACCACCTAATGGATCCACTATCATCAATATCGACAATCAAGCTACAATAAAATTCACAAAAAACTCACAGTTCCATGCTCAATCAAAACATATTGACATTCGTCACCATTTCATCCAAGAGCACATTGCTTTTAATGCAGTTTCAGTACAATACTGTGCAACTAATGATAATCTTGCTGATATATTTACCAAGGCACTCCCAAAAGCAAAACATGAACATTTTGCCAAACTTCTTGGCATGACTAGAACCACATAGATCCTTGTTGAGGGAGAGTGTTGTGATAATTTTAGATAACAACTTCAGATCTTCATCATCAGACATTTGTAACATGTATACCTTATTACTGTCATGAAATGAAACTCTTGTTATTGAATGACATCAAGTTGTCTTGGAAACTCCACTTGCTGGAGCATTTGTTTCAGATATTTACATATAAATTTGGGATTGTAGTTACATTTTAATCAAGTCTTTCTATCTTTTCCTCTTTTTCCCTGTGCTCAATTTATTTTGCTGCATTAGGTTATGGGCCCCGCCAGTGGGATAAGTGTGGTTCCCACCTCTCCATTATAGACCGCGGCATTACTCAATTGTGCCCTATGTGGTCCTAACCTCGATTCCCTATCTGTGGGTGCTATTTGGCGATTTCGTCCTCTGCATCTGTGCATTTAGCTGGTATTTTTTTGGCAGGAGGTAACAAGTTATTATGAGGAGTGGGAGTGGCCGAGTACACCAGGTAGAAGTGGATACAAGGGAAGAAGAAGACCAGGGATGGTGGGCTGCAGGACCCCATCCTGACCAGTGCTATGTTGATCCATGAGGATGGTGCATGATGTCCCTGAAGTATGGGAGTTGTGGCATTGCTTGGCATCATGGTGCATGTTCACCGAATATCTGATTATCCAGATTTTTTTTTTTGTTAGCATTTGGGTGGCTGATGAACTTATGGTCTATCGGATTTTTGTTTTCTGTCAGAGATGGCCAACTTTGTTGTTGTGCATCATTCTCTGTCTTTGCTTAGTCGTCTTCGCTGATGGCTGGGCTGTGTTGGCTCCATTGGGAGCTTGAGTAGATTTCAGACAGTTTTCGGCTTGTGTTATCATTTTTCTGGACATCTCACTGAGTGGAAGTGTCACAAAATAAAACTCTTGTTATTGAATGACATCGAGTTGTCTTGGAAACTCCACTTGCTAGAGCATTTGTTTCAGATATTTACATATAAATTTGGGATTGTAGTTACATTTTAATCAAGTCTTTCTATCTTTCCCTCTTTTCCCCTGTGCTCAATTTATTTTGCTGCGTCAATTACTCATTGTTAGTCTGCTAGCTACATAGCCCTCCAGAACTCTACAGCATCCGATGTACTGACTGTAGACTATAAAAACTTGGACTACAACCTCTATATTAACCTCGCATTACAACATAGTATATCTCCTCAGTTGTTTACCATTTGGGTGATGCCTGAGCTCTTGCATTTTTTACAAAGAGCCCAATGTCTGGGGCATGTCTATGGGAGAAAGGAGTATGGTGTGAGTGAAATTAACTGGTGGAAGGGGAGGATTGTAGGTGATGTTATGGCTGTAATAAGAAGAGAGTAAAGAAATAAAGTATGTGTTATGTGTTGGGTGGCCGTTCTCGAGTTCCTCATTGAAGTGGTCCTCTGGCAGTCTATCGTCGATGGGTTTGTGCTGTGTGAGTGGGCCTGTTCCTGACCTGGTAAATGCATTGAATTTGAGCTTGGATCCCTTCATGGGTGCCGAGGATGTCAAGGGGGTATATGAAGGGTGAGATCTCCTCTAGGATGTATCGGTGGTCTCTGTAGAGGAGGACATGGCCCGTACTTGCTCAGAAATTCTACAATCAGTCCAGATGACGAGAAATCTTGATCGCGAGACTGAATTACACGACATCCACTGTGGTCAGACTAGTAGTCATCTTCCACTGATTTTAACCGGCATTAAACCACAAAGAATCAGAGACCCCAACATTACTCATTGCTGTAAAATAGGGAGCTCAGGTCAGACGTTGAATTATTAATATCCAGAATAAACGACTCTGGAAATATCCTCAGAAATAAAAATGCCATTGGAAACTTCTTCCGTTGAAAGTCACCAACACGAAAGATACAAAACTAAGAAAGAACACACAAAACTACCTCGAATCATCGGATACTCAAGATACCTTCCTTCGTCGAATTCATCCTCCCACCACCCACCTCTTCCCCTGTGACAATCCCGCTAGACATCACACTCTTACTCCTCTTCTTCTTCCCTAAAGACCTCTCCGTAGCCAAATCCCAAACTCTCCAAAACTTCAAATTCTCGTCCCCAGCGCCTGTGCACACAACGTCTCCAGCCGGACCAACACAACTGAACAACACTCTTGAATCATGTGCGTCCCTAATTTCTGCTACACGTTCCATA
>Ga0153958_1000067_pt1 | contig 20269 bp, 17 predicted proteins | sample TSFL042MetaG_FD_104719 | JGI IMG/M metagenome (GOLD analysis project Ga0153958, IMG submission 104719) | Attine ant fungus gardens microbial communities from Florida, USA - TSFL042 MetaG | ecosystem: Host-associated > Fungi > Mycelium > Unclassified | place: USA: Florida, Wekiwa Springs... | reverse complement strand
TGATTCCCCTCCTGTGCCCTAGAGTATTTTATTATGATTACAAAGCAAAAAGACAACAAAGAAAGTGAGACAAAGAAAACCTCCAAATTCCCAATTCTAGCAAGGCCGTAATGATAGTACGGCGCCCCTCCTGGACACCGACTAACCGCTCTCTGACATTCTAATCCTACTCTGGGAACCCTTCCTCACACAATGGTCAGCCCTTGGGCACCTCGACGGACCATAGACAGAAACGGCAGTCTTGAGCCGTCTTGTTCTCATGCACGTCCCTTCATCTAATCTCCCTACTACTTCTCTCCTTAGCTTCCCAGTTCTTCCTCTTACCTCTCCTATGCATTCCCACTCTTCTACCCTCTGGTTTCTTCCTACTGCCGTTACGAGGCGACTTTGCGATGGTACGACTCTCTCGATCTCGCTATAATTAGCCATCAGTGATGATGGCCCGAATCTGATTGCAACTCTTCTTTAAATAGGGCCGTCGGCAGCTACAGTATGACGTCATTTGGATCACGTAGTTTGTTCTAAGTTCGCTTTCGTCCTTGAGAGCACTTCTAGAAGGGAAATCTGTTAGGAATCCGATACAGGGCGCCTGGGCAAGCGTCTATGAGCCGTATGTAGCGGTGGTCACAGCCGCTACTCTGCTACTCGAGCTAGATGCTCAAGTCCATAACTAGGCATCTAAAGGAACATCTCTGGGGGGACTGAGCTTGTCTCTCGAGCTGGTTATTCACGTCATTAAGGTGCAGAATGTCACTTAATTTGCCTAAACTTTTGTATGGCGTAACAACATGTCGTCCTGATATCTAACGTGTCTAGGTATACCTGGTCTCCTAGTTTGAACACAGAGGCCAGAGATTTCCTTCGATTGTAGTAGTGTATCATGTCCTCTTGTGCCTTGCAGATCACAGACTTGGCTTCTTCAGTAGTGAACTGCATCCTCTTTGTGAATTCATTGACTATCTCTAGGCCTGAGGGGTTCTGTCTCGGCTCAAAGCCCATATGGGGAATTTGTCCCATGTCCAGTAGGAACAGAGTTTGCTGTGTTGCGGAGTAGATGTGGTTGTTGTGCTGGAACTCCATGATGGATAGGAGGTTGTACCAGTCATTCTGTCATTCGTTGACAAATAGGCAGAGGAACTAGTTGAGCTCCTGGTTGACACGTTCTGTCTGTCTGTCTGTCTGGGAGTGCCATGCTGTAAAGGAGGATAGTCATATACCTAGTAGTCTGTACAGTGCCTTAGTGAATGAAGCCACAAATTGGGGTCCGTGGTCTGAGACAACACATTTTGGAAGGCCATGAAATTTCCAGACGTAGTGGAGGAAGAGTCGGGCTGCTCCTTCTGCTGTGACTGTTGTGTGCATTGGAACGAAGTACACTCTTTTGGAGACAGAGTCCATGACAGTCATGACGGTGTCATGTCTGGAGGACTCTAGGAGTTTGACTACGAAATCAACACTGAGCATATCCCACTATTCATCCAGAATGGAGAGCAGTTGGAGCTTGTCAACAGGAGAATGTCACCAAGGTTTCATCCAGAAGCAGAGGTCACAGGTACTCATATACTGGCCGATGTATCTAGACATCTGGGGCCACCAGTAATTCCGGAACACCAGTTCTAGTGTCTTCCAGTGTCTGGAATGTTCTATGATTGGGGTGTTATGGCAGAGAGCTACAATCTGTCTGCGTAGGTCCAGACTTTGTGGTGCGTATATTTTCCCTTGGAACCAGAGCAGGCCGTCTATGTTCGACCACTCCAAGGAGTGTACTGCCCCATTGGTGGAGCCCCAGAGTTCTTATGCTGCCTTCACTATAGATTCCTCTTGGTCTCTGTTGCGGTTCCCTTTGCAGATGTCGAACAAGATCCTTTGCTCTTCTCCTATCAACTCCACCTCTTCCAGAGCATGTACTGCAATGAACTCTGGTCGAAGGAGGACTATGTTCTCATTGTCTGACGCTTCATTTCTGTGATCAGCTCTTCTGGACAACGTGTCCGGTTTGCCCATAGTATGTCTGGGGCAGTGGTAAAGCAGGAAGTCGAACCTAGCTAGATGCAAGGACCAGTGGGCTTAACAATGGTTAAGTTTCTTGGCCATCATGAAATACTCAAGGTTCTTGTAGTCAGTCCAAATCTCTACTAGATGGGTTGCTCCTTCCAGGAAGTGCCTCCACTCTTTTAACGCATGAATAATGGTTAGCATTTCCTTGTCATGGACCTCGTAGTTTCGTTCCACAGAGGACAAGGACTTGCTGTAGAATGCCAAGGGGTGCCATTTTCTATCCATTATCGACTGCTGAGACAAGACTGTTCCTGTAGCGAAGTCCAAGCTGTCTGCTTCAATCTGGAAAGGCTCTGAGTCCTGAGGGGACATTAACACCAGAGCAGTGGTCACTGCCGTTTTGAGGTCCTCAAAGGCTGCCTGTTCCTTGCCACTCCACGTCCAGACTTGTTCGGAGCACATTAGATCAAAGAGGGGCTGGGCTTTGGTAGAGAAGTCTTGAATGAACCTTCTGTAGAAGTTCATAAAGCCTAGGAAAGCCTGGATGTCTGTCTTGTTTTCCAGAGTAGGCCACTCTCGGACTCCTGCGACCTTAACCAGATCCATGGAAACCTCATTTTCAGAGATGACTAGCCCCAAGTACTCGATTTGCTCCTTGCAGAACTTGCATTTTTCTAGGTGGAGGAAAAGTTTGTTCTTCTGCAAGACTTGTAGTACCTGTTGGATAACCTTTGCGTGTTCCTCTTCTGTCCTAATAAAGATCAGGATATCGTTCAGATAGACCACCATGATGCCTTCTGCTATGAGGTCTCAGAAGATGTTGTTCATCATGGTTTGGAAAGTGGCCAGACTGTTGGTTATTCTGAAGAACATTACTAGGGGTTCGAACAGGCCTTGATTGGTTTGAAAGGCCACCTTCCACTTGTCTCTGGGCTTGATGCAGACATTGTTGAAACCCCAATAGATATCCAGCTTGGTGAAGTATCTAGCTCCATAGAGTTAGGACACAAGTTCAGAGATCAGTAGGAGGGGGTATTTGTTCTTGACTGTTATGGAATTGAGTACACAATAGTCCTGAACCAATCGGAGCAAGCCATCTTTCTTCTTGATGAAAAACACTGGAGCTACCATAGGAGATTTAGAGAGGCAGATTCGTCCAGTATGCAGATTTTCCTCTAGGAAAGAGTCCAACTCCTTTTGTTCTACTGGAGACAAAGGGTAGACCTTTGACAACTTAGGCTCCAAGCCCGGAATAAGCTCAATAGCATGATCCCACTGCCTGTGCTCTAGGAGGATATCAAAGTCTTCCTTTGCGAACACGGATTCGAATCCTTTGGCACAGTCAGGTAAGGTGAAAAGCCCTTTCTATGTTTCCGAGGCTCAACAGGCTCCTTCCACAAGTTTCTGGGAGATCATGAAGACAGCACATAGGTCTACTGCAGCAGACTCCAGAAGTAATCTCACCACAAAGAGTCTGTCCCCTTGTTCATAGTTGACTTCATGTGTCTGGTGGGGGGTCTTGTCCTCTTCTGAGTCTTCTGTGTACTCTGGAGGGGGTCCAGATTGACAGATGTTGACGGCTCTAGTCTCCACTTTCCTCTGTGATGCTTGTTCCTTTTGGATCACGCGACATCCTTCACATCGAGGGGGCATTGGTTCATATATACCTCTCTGGTTTGCCAATCAACCTTTGGGTTATAGTCCTTGAGCCAGGTGTAGCCAAGGATCATGCTTTGCTTTTTGAGATTGGATACAGCGAGGAGCATCCTTTCGGAGTAGGTTTTGTAATGGAGGACTACGTCCACCACTTTAGAGATCTGACCAGCCTCATTAGGGGAGCCGTTCACATTGTATACTAGTATGGGGCAAGAGATGCTCTGGGTGCTCATACCTTTCATACAGACAAAGTCTTGATCTATGAAGTTACCCATAGCTCTGGAGTCCAAAAGGGCCTTGATGGAATACACCTCACTGGTGTCTGTAGTATAAATTTCTATCAAAAGGATAATTGACGTTTTGCGAGCATTGAGGGTATTGGTAGAGAGTTGTTTGGATAACCTTCTTTTCCATTTTGGCCTCCAGGGTTGGGCTATCCTGTCCAGAGCAGAGGGGGAGAGGGATGGCGTGTCTATAGGCTTATGGATATCTGTATTGACCTCTTCTATGTCTAATACAACAAACCTATTAACTAGTGGCGACTAGGGCGCACTTTTCACTAGCCATGCTAGGCAAAATCCTTCTCTGGGGTTGAGCAAACTTCCTCTTCCTCTACTGCATCCTTCAGGGCCATTAAGTCTTCAATCAATTCCTCCCTCTGCTCTGCGGTTAACCTTTAGATGTCCAGACAGTAGGGGCAGTTCTTCACAAGATAATTGGCCTCTCTACACTGATAGCACCCTCACGGGGATAAGAAGTGCATCTTCCAGACTGTATCTACGTCCATAGGTATCCCTCCTAACAGTGAAGGCAGAGAGGGCCTCAGCAAAATGGGGGGTGGAGCTATTGGAGGGGGACAGAGTATTGGGAGTGGGGTCAATCAAGGAAGGGCGGAGTACGTAGGGGTTGAGGTCATTAAATGGAGCGTAGACTAGAAGGCTTCATTTGCCAACCATGCTTAGTTGATTCTCTGGACTACTGCATACCAGGCCTCCAGATTGGTATCTATGGGTCATCCAAAGGGCATTATGGCGATCTGACTTTAGATGTTCAGTTTGAGTCCCCAGTGAAATTTTACTACCAGGGTCTGAGGGTCTGTGTAGCTGGCATCTGAGACTAGGGTCAAGAAGCTATCCAAGTAGTCATCCACTGTCCGGTTTCCTTGATAGTACGAGGACCCTTCCAAGGTATTGACTGCATCTGCTTCTGTATTAACTGGAAAGAACTGACTCCGGAACTGCTGTTCGAAGTCGGCCTAAGATTGAATAGGAAAAACGCTGGTGTCTGCTTCCTGGCGAAAGAGGTTTTTAGACCACCTGGCAGCCCTTCTATCCTTGAAAAAAGCGAGAGTCCAGAGGACTTTTTTCTCATCGCAACTAAACTGCTCTGGGGCCAGGCACAAATACAGTGTACAGGAGTTGAAGAAAGCTTGACCAGAACTTCGTTCGCCAGAGAAGTCTGGGGGAGAGGGGAGTTTCAGCCTTGCTTGCTGTTTAGACAGAGCAGCCAGGACCAGGGGAGATGGACTAACAGGCGAGAGAGGTACAGATACCAGAGGTAGAGCAATGGTTAGAGCAGAAGGAGGGCTGGTCATGAGTTGAGTAAGTTGCTGTAGTTGGGCTGTCAGGTCCGCAAGAGTAGCATTGATAGTGTGTTCTGAAGTGTTCTGGTGTTCGGTGAGCTCTTGAAGATAGTGCTGCAGATAGCCCAAGGTGTTGGCTATGGCTGGAGAGGTGTCCACAGGGAATGACATCTCATTTGGAGCGAAGTGCTCAGAGGGCTGGAGTTCATTAGTGGAGGGTAACCAGAGGGCGGCTGTCCACTGAGAATTTCCAGGGCTCTAGTAATGAGATCTAATTCTGCTGTAAGGGTGACCAAAGCAGAAACACTCCAGAAGATTCCTCAGTTAATTATAGTTTATGAAGTATGTTATAACCTACCTCCAGGAGATTTCTCAGAGAATTAAATAAGGCTCCTAAAGGGAATAATCTACATTATATATATTATAGTGTCCTTACGTTCCTGCATTCAGTAACCAGGGTCTGAACAATAAAAGTGCGCTAGGAGGCAACGGAGTGCTCTTGGAATGATGGAGGTAAGACCAAATATTACTTAGTAATATTTTTTTTTTCTCAGTAGGAGGAAAACTGGTAAACTAGCATAGGATCTCTCCCATAGTGTGGGCTTGGCTAAACCAATCCACTAAAAACCTCCCTGGGTTCTGAACCCCATCTGAGCTCCTTACCTAAGTGAGGTCAAAAGGGAATGTTGCCCTTTCTCCTTTACTCAGAGCAGGTATGCCGTACTGGTAAGACTTTCATCCTGTTTTATGTTATGATCAGTGTGAGGGGTCCTCTTACAGAACATATGGAGCAGGAGTGGAGTGACTCAGAGTGGAGTGGAATTACTCCGGAGTGAAAGGGAGTTAACAATAAAAGTGAGGGAATAACCTTGGCCTTAGCTTGTGTACTGTACCTTAATCTGCTGTTGCGTGTGTGGTTGCATATTTCAGGAGGACAGAATTGTTGTCAGGAGATTAGGAGAAGAGTGGTATATAAATTGATAGGAGTGGAGATGGATATTAAAGACATAAATGACTTTAATCTACAAACTAAGGAACTAGGATGTAACTATTGGAATACTTATACTAAGTCTGGAATAGGAGAAGTACCAGTAACTAGTCTACATTGTGATCTTATAGGAGTAGACAACAGGAGTTTAGGAGCGAAAAATTAGTAATAATATAAAATATAAAAGAAATTATATTATTAAATGGGTATTTTCTGTCATATGACATCTTTCTACTAAATGGGGATTTTTATAGGTTTAGAGAAATACAAAAAGAAATATACAAAAAATAGAGAAAAATAATAAACCCAGTCATAAGCTATTATTACAATGATCATTCTGGTAGTGATAGGGAATCCTGTACCTTTTTTGTTTTTTCTCAATTATTTCCTATTAGTTTTGCTAGGTCTACTTTGTCCTTGCTGAGTTACTGGGTTACCTACCACTGATCCCATGGTGATCTCCCCCTTTTTTTGGCTTATCTCAGCGACTTGGGACCTGACTTTTTCCTTTTCTGCCTAGAAAGTTTTCAGAAGTTATTTCCACTGCTCCCTGAGGCTCTTGGTTACTCCTCTTGTTTCTGGTCATAGTGGATCAGTTTTGATGCACTCCTATTCTTAGCCATCACTGACTGAGTGATGTCATGGCTATTCCTATTTCCTGCTAGGCCACTGGTCCTGTTCCTTTATAATGGATGTCTTACTAGACTTTTCCACATGAGGCTTCTTTCTCTGACTAAGCTACTATTCTTGGCAATGATGCCATGGGGCCGTAGGCTCAACTCTGCTGGTTCTCGAGTGATTGGCCTATTGTTGGTAGTGACCTTATGTCTTTGGGTATACTGCTATATAGTTAGGTAGCCAGCTTTTGGTGGTGAAGTCCTCTGTGTCTTTTCCACTACCTAGCAGGTGATTTTATCTTAGTCCTGCTTCTTGGGGTGTGAATTTGCAAAATTTGTTTAATTTTAGGCATAAATATATTTTGGGCTTCACACCACCATAATTGATGCTTTGCTTTTAGGCATCAAAAAAGCCCTTCTCATACCACTCAGAATAAGTCTAAAATAGTACCAAGGCAATTAATATTCATGAAGATATAAAGGTCTCAATGTTTGCATACAGACTTTATTAATTACCCATAAATAGTCATCCGTTCTTTTCTTAGAACAAAGGACAGCCTTCATAAGGTTAAGTTATCACTATTTCAAGCACAAAGGCACTACTATATGTAGAACAATAGGTAGTAGCATGTAATGGTCTGTCCTAGTGCACAGACCATCACAATTATATATATAAGGACTCATAATCTAAGGATTAGATCTCAGACTTAATAACTTCTTTTGTTGCTATCTAAACTTCGCATTTTGGAACCTTTCAAGTTCTAAATCAGCAATCACAAATAAGTAAGTAACCTTTTGTGATATCAAAATCTCCTGAACTTTGTTTATCTTGCAAGATATCCAATCTATACTACTCATACCCTTGATTGGCTTAAAGATGCACTTACCAAATTCCACTTTAATGCAACTATCTTTATTAATCTTGGTATCCACTCTCATCTTAACTTACCAAAGCTACACTTTTGTAGCTATTACCAGTACTTGATTGAATATTTTGGAACAACAGATAATTACAATACTGAGTATATAGAGTATTTACATATTGACTTAGCCAAGGATGCTTATCATGCAACAAATTTCCATGATAAGATATTACAAATGACAACTTGGGTTTACCAAAAAGAACAGATTCTTCAACATAATTAACATATACAATCCATTATGACTTGTTTACCTCTTCTCAGGATGTCAGATCCTTCTTGTTTTATTCACCAACATTTTCCATACCTTCCTAAATTTCTAAGTATATCAGCAGTTTCTATGAAGACCCTTGAAGAAAATTACAGTGCAACCTTTTTCCAAGCTGCTCTTTGCCATTTCATTGCTCAGTATCAAAATCTAGTACTTAATTTGCAGAAAATTGAATAAGTGGCAAGTACAATTCATCTCTATTTCTTTAAAGTACCAGTTTATTACTTTCTTAAATTCTGAAGTTATAGTCCATATGATATTCTGGGTATACTACCTTTGATTGTTAATTCTATATATGCAAAACCAACATATAAGGACAAGAAAAATTATAATATAAAATGTCTCAGGAGTCACCTATGAAGGTAGATGACTTATGTATTTACCTATAATATAAAATGTCTACAACACGATAATCAGCCTAAGCACTAAGTATGAGAAAGATGATCTCACCTCAGGAGTCACCTATGAAGGTAGACAACTGAGAGAGCTACTACATAGTGTTCAAGTTTATATAGAATGAATTGCTACTCTAGTTGCCCAGTTGCTATAAGATGAAATGATAAAGAAAAATTATACTGACATCATATCAGAGAAATGTCAAAAAGCATAGAAACAGCAGCAGTTCACTCCAATAAAAACAATGAAGTATCTGGAAGATTTGATGTAGCTTTGGTTCACTTTCAAAACACAAAAGAATACACAACAATAGAAGGTAACATACTCAATCAACAGTCTACTAGTACTTTTCATTGATAGAATCCAGACTGTAGAGCCAGTCATGTGAGGTGTATCTTTTTACTCCCAAAAAATGCCATTACCTCTTGGTTTCCTAGTAGATGGCCATATACACACCTAGCATACATTGAGTGGTTCACCAAATTCTCTCATGCACATCTACATCCTGATAGCAAATTATATCAAGTTGTACCCTTGATCAAAGATCATGAACGACAGGCTAGTATAGTTCCTATTAGTCTTATTAGACAGAGCTTGTACCTTATTCCAAAATTTGGTACTACAGTACCATCTGACTAGAAGCAATCAATAGTTCTGGATTAAGCTCAGGTATTTTATGTAAATTCATTTACAGACCATTTTACCTATTCTACTGTATATTTATTATTATACTGTCTCATTGATATCAATAAAAATGAGAGTACACTGGCAATGAATATAAAATACTACAATTGGAGAAACCCAAGCTGAGTTTCACCAAGAGAGGTGGAAATGATGCATACCAACAACATGTGTGCTGCCCAACAAGAAAGAGATAATGTTTTATAAGAGACCAAGCCATTCAGAGGCAATAGATCATATGAATTCAAAGCTCACTCACCATATATTCCATATATTATGCCAGATAAAATTAGTAATCCATATTCAAACTTATTCATACTTGTTTGTACTTATTGATCACTGATTTTTGGATGATTCGTAAAGATAATTTCAATCAGTAAGCTCTTTACTAATTCATGACTGATTTATCCCACAAAAGTAAGAATCAGTATTTTGGGTTTTTGCTGATGCTCTCATCTAAATCTGTGATATCGGGATGACGTTTGAGAATTTGAGTGTCTCTTTGAAGAGACCTCAACATGAAAGGATTAAAGAGCGGTTCCAAGTCGCGGATCTGTGAGAAAAGAATGACAAGGAGCTTCGAGGCAAGTGATGTCGCCGCAGAGTCAGGAGTAACCGTTTAGGAACCAAAATCTGGATCCAAACTATCAACGGATGTGACCGATATCTCTTTAGGACAGTCAAGGCCAGTCTCATCCCTAGAATATGCAGCGATAGAACGAGAGCCGGATAACATAGTCCTATCTCCCCCATCAAGAAATCCTGAATTTCCTCAGTGCTTCACTAGATCCAATATTCACCTTGCGAACATTGAATGACAGCCCAAGACACGTCTACTGTATGACCCTCGACCTCACCAATTTCAATCAGCCCAGCTCCATTACTTAAAGCACGACTGGACACTGACTTAATTCACGTGCGCATTAATCCTGACATCGCCAATTTGGCCTCTTCGTAGGTAAACATCACAATCAATCCACGATGGCAGGATGAATTATCAACTGTCACTAAGATGACACAATGGGAAATAGTTTCATAGTGTTCCTTATACCTAATGAGTTGATAATCAAGTCAGTGACTGGCTGAGACTCACTTTCTGAGAGCAACAAGAACATAAAGGTTCTCATTATCATCAATAGAGGGCCCACTGGTCTGGGATCGACTTTCCATTGTTGACAGAGTATCTACACCATTCCTCTACAATGTCAAGGACGAAAGAAAGCACATCCATCATTTGATTGAGAATTTGAAAATGTGTGTACACATGATACAATAACGACTCGTGACCCAAGTCAAAAAACCCATCGCAAAAAATCATTAACAGATTGTCTCCTTCAAGAAAGAAATGTAGATGGTGGTGATACGATGCAAATAGTGACAGGCTAGTGGTCCACTGAGTCAATTTAGTAGACATGAGAGAAGGGTTCTCACCACGGTATATCAGAAACGACTCATATGATCATACACTTCCCGTGGAATTGATCTATATCATCGTCAACGGGGACGGAATCAAAGGGATCCTCGTCTTGTGAGAAGATCTCTGCGAATAACGAATAAAGGTTCATGATGATATTAAGAAGGACTGAGTTGTACTGGGGAGCAAAGACGAAGATCTTGAGCAAAGGACCCACTCTATGCCATTTTATAAGAAAGCGATATTTCTGGCACAATAAAGTATGTCAGGTGATTCAATTCGAAAGACAATTAGTCGGAATCAAGTGGATTGACTACCCAGCCTTCTTCCTCTGCCCTCGTGCCTTTTTCAGATTGTCAGTCTCTGTTTAACTCTGTGTCTTAGCAATAATTTGCTTGTTGCAGAATAGAAATCCACATTCTGATGTCAAGTCGCCCCATCAGATGTCAAGTGACCTGTAAGTATCGTGTCAGTATCACGTCACCTCACGTGTCAAGTAGATTTGTCACGCAGTCACGCTCTGCTATTGCAGCTATGCTGCCACCCCACCCTACCAGGTTGTCTGTAGCTGCACTAATTGCCGTTGTCACACCTTGATCACATCCAATGACCAACTCATTGATGGAAAACTGGTATCACCCAATACTTGAACAGCACATTTATGGAGAGATGTGATACTATTATCTGCATATCAGGTTTTCCAAGTTTTCTAAGAAATGTATGTCCACATAAGTAATGTAATGGTTGTGCTTGGTATATGCTTACCTCAGACATCACCCAAGTAGTGCAGATAGCTGAGGTATATTACATGTGAGTTCTGTATATGGGTCTGTAGAAAATAGCTAAGACAATGATGAAGCTTTGATGTAGAAGTTGCTAGCATAATATTTTGATGTCCATCAACAAGGTTGTCATTAATTCTTTATTGCAGTCCTAAGACAAAGTTTTGTTACCTACAATAATTAAGAGATTGCAGATCAGGAGGGAAGAGAGGATAATAGAATAGCAATTAATAGGATAAAAGCTGGTAATCATGGTGTAGATTATCCAGGTGTATTTTCTAGTAACTTCCTTCTTTTATCACTGAATAGTACCTACTAGGAATAGAGTATAATAATAAGAGTAAAAGTGGAATAAAGATAAAAATAGTCACTGACTTACCCTGGAGACCCTAACTATTAGGACTGTAGAAATAGTAATATATGAGTTATAGCAGTATATATAGTATAGAGTATCTTCCCAGGAGTCTTATTCTATTTTCTGTTAAGATCTCTACCTAATATAGAACATTCCCTATACTGTGGAAAAGACTTGAAGAGTAGGTTTAAATTTATTGAGAAAGAGACAAGAATGCAAGAAGGAGTCTAGGTTGAGAACAAAGCTAAGAAGTACAACTAAGCTAATTAGTACTAGATACAATAAACAAAAAAACCCTTTGTATTGTAAATGGCCATTTACTGATTTGTGATTGAGTGAGTTAATATTTAAAAGGGCTTAAAAAGCAAAGCTTAGACAGTGACAAAAGATATAGTTAAGTCTAATCCTTAGACTGAGAGTTTTTATATATATGAATGTGATAGTCTGTTCTAGTGTACAGACTGTCACATGTTACTACCTATTGTTCTACATATGATAGTGTCTTTGTGCTTGAAATAGAAATAACCTAACTATCTTAGAGCTACTCTTTGTTCTATTCAAGGACAGATGAGTATCTATAGGTAAATGAATTATGTACAAACATTAAGAATCTTTTATCTTTATGAAATAATATTGTCTCTGGGTTGTTTTGGGGTTGCTCTAAGCATAATAAGAAGTACTTGTATTGTCCCTAAAAGCAAGGTATCAATCATAGAAGTTACTAAGATATTAGCAATTCAATATGTGATACTATAGAGGTTACTTACTAATTGCCTAATAGCTCAATAAATACTAATTATGTTGAGACATTTTGAACATCATTCAAAAGGTCCTTTTGGGAACTCTGAGCATTATTAAGGCTGTATAAATCATTGACAGAGATAGGTCCAAACAAAGTTTGTAACAGTTTGCATTTTTATGTTTATTATCAAATAAATTGATAAGAAAATTAGTAAAAATTTTGAAAATATTGTGTAATTGGGTTCAGACTTTTGGCTTAGGTTCCAACAGGAATAATGTGATTTTGTGGGAAAATGGTCAAATAGTGGACCAAACAAAATGATATAGCATTTGAACAGTTTTTTTACTAACTGTTTAATAATAATAAAGTATATTTACTAGTACCTGATATATCCTTTCTTGGTCTTTATCACTGCTATATATCTTCTAGACATATTAGCTATCAGATTCTACACCACTTCCTTAGATATCTTATTCTATTCTTTTTTAAGCCTAGTCCAAAACTTATATACTCCCCTAGTTAAGATAATCCCAAAGGTATTCAATAGATTGAGGTCTGAAGACTATGCTGGCTATATAAATTTTATTCAGACCTATCTGTAAGGGGATCACTCGGTGGCAACCCTAACCATACTCGATATTAGTGAAGGAGGTAAACTTAAGTAAGAATGGTAAATAGCCCAGGAGTTCCAATCAATATTGAGGTAAGGTATTCTACCATACATCACTAGCTACTTACACTAAACTAGCTGGTCTGTGTACCAGTCACTAAGGAAACATAGATCAGAACACAAATAACTACTATACCTAATAAGGCTATGTAGTACTAACCATGGCAATGAGAACAAGAGGGAAAAGAACTATGAATAGCAGGCTCTGAGAATCCGAGGGCAAGCTAGATAATACTTACCCATACTAGGTTACCTAAGCTACTCTAGAGCGTCCCCTTACACCATCTCTACTAATTATTTAATAATTCCTATGGTCTTAACAACTCCAGAAAGCCCTTGAAGAGACCTTTTGATCAATACTAGTCATGTCTTAAGACAATCAATGTTGGTTGAGCTATCAGACAAATTAGTAGATAACTACTATAGTACCACATATTAAATCACCAATATCTCGAAAACTGCCACAATATATGCTTTGCTTCTAGGCTCAGAAAAAGCCCTCTTCATAACACTTAGAATAAGCCTAGAACAACCTTGAGGCAATTAATACCCATAGAGATATAAAGTCCTCAACACTTGCACATAGACTTAATTAATTACTCATAGATAATCATCTGCCTTTTCTTAGAACAAAGGACAGCCTTTATATGATTAAGTGTTCTAGTGCATAGACTATTACAATTTTATATATAAGAACTTCTTGTCTGAGGATTAGATTCTAGACTTAACAACTTCTCTTGTTACTATTTAAACTTTGCAGTTTTGAACTTTTCAAATATCAAAGCACCAATCACAAATAAGTAAGTGACCATTTGTGATAGTTTGTTAAGTCTACTGTTTTCTGTCCTTCTTGTTTCTGTAAAGAACTTAGGGGTTGTGTTTATTCCAGATAAGGGTCCAGGGGGCTATTCCAGTACAAAGGTACTACTATATGTAGAATAATAGATAGTAGTATGTGATGATCTGTTCTAGTATACAGACTATCACAATTCTATATATAAGAACTCTCTATCTGAGGATTAAACCTCAAACTTAACAACTTCTTTTGTCACTATTTAAACTTCACATTTTTGAACTCTTCAAGTATCAAAGCACCTATCATAAATAAGTAAGTGACCATTTGTGATAATAAGTAGGAGAGAGGAAGAAAGTCCATTCTCTAGAATAAGTTTAAGGTGTTGTCAAGCAGAATAATACAGAGTAAAGAAAGAGAAAAGTGCATAAGACAACAAGAGACAATGGATAAAGAAAAAGAGAAAGTAAGGTATTTCTGATGTTGGGAAATAGGGCACAAGAAGTGGGAATGTCCCAATATTGAGATAAAAAAGAAACAACAAGAGAAAGTAATAACATGTGTAGCAAAGCCATAAAAGGCATAGTAGAAAAAGAAGAGATTAGCATGTCCCCTATGGGAAAAAGCACAGGAATATAGCAGTATGCAAGATATGCCCCTGAGAAGCACAATACTAGAGGAGCAAGAATAGATAATGAGATAGAAGGTTTATCACAAATGGTCACTTACTTATTTGTGATTGGGCTTTGATACTTTGAAGAGTTCAAAAATATGAAGTTAGACAAGTGACAAAAGATGATGTTAAGTCTGAGGTCTAATTCTCAGACTATGAGTCCTTATATACATAATTGTGATGGTCTGTGCACTAGGACAGATTATCACATGCTACTACCTATTATTCTATATATAGTAGTGGCTTTATGCTTGAAATAGTGATAACTTAACCTTATGGAGGCTTTGTTCTAAAAAAAGAACAGATGACTATTTATGAGTAATTAATAAAGTCTATGTACAAATATTGAGGCCTTCATATCTTCATGAATATTAATTGTCTTGGTGCCATTTTAGACTCATTCTGAGTGGTATGAGAAGGGCTTTTTTGATGCCCAAAAGCAAAGCATCAATCATGGTGGTTTCTGAGATATTGGTGATTTGATAAATGGTACCATAGTAGTTACCTGTTGATCTACCTGATATCTTGGCCATTATTGATCTTCTCAAAACATGACTAGTGTCAATCAGAAGGTCTTTTTAAGGGCTTTTGGGTGCTATTAAGACTGTGAGAATTGTTGAAGAATTGATAGAGATATGGCCAAATGAAGTTTGTGATAAGATTGTCATATTTGTGAAGCATAATAAGTGCATATACAAGGGCATAAAGACAAAGGAGAACTAAGAATAGGGCTTTATCTCTAGTGAATGCCTTAAGAATATATAGTGTAAGAGTTACCTTGAAGCATAAAAGTAAAAGAATAGTGAAGCAAATATGGGAAGAGAAAGTAAAGTCAGATATACAAAATGCAGAAGAAAAGATATAATAGTAGGAGAAAGAATATTAGAAGAGGAAAAGAGGAATATTTTATGTCCAGAACATAGGTTAAGAGAAAAGAAACTATGGTGGAATTGAGGTATGATAGTACAGTCTATAGAGGCAAAAGTATAGTAAAGTGGTATGCAAACAGAAGCTCTGAAAGGTGTAACCAAAGAGAAGGGTAATATCATAACTTGGCAAAAATAGCTAAGTCATTTATATTTCTTTTCTTTTTCTTTTGGACTTACTATACAAGGATGAGTACTGAAAAGTGTCACATAACAAATATCACACATCACATGATGGAGTCACATGATGAGTATGGGAAAATAGTACACAGACCATGTAGTAGTTGTATAAGTAGTATACAGAATCCAATAGGAACTCTATTGAGTTCTCTTTGTCAACTCAGACTTGGAGTGGGCTTAAATTGTCTTGGCTAAAGTCTTACAGGTGAACAAAGAGAAGTAAAAAGAACCTTTAAAATATTGAGAAAGGTATAGTTAAATATTAGAGTAGAAAAACTAGACATATATAAAGGTATAACAGTAAAAGTGCTTTTAGATAGTAGTACTATCTGTTATAAACATTGGTCTGATAATAAATGGTTAGTAGGCAAGATGTTAGCACTACTGGATGAAAACATTACAATGCAGTGATACATTGAAATATCTAATGACTCTAAACAAACATTGGACTCATGGTATAAACAGGACTCTTTGGAGAAATCCAGACAATCTCTTTGGACTTGAACTAAGTGGAATAACATCAGACTAATCCATTTATAGACTTTGACTCTACTTGTCACTTCTGTTACTGGACTGTTACTTAACTAGTCACCTAGTAGTTACAAGTAATGTTATTATATTGTAATGTTGTTACATTCCTAGTTAGAATAAATACAGACCAGAAAGAGAAGGGAATGGAAAGTTTTCTCTTGCTGTATTCTCTGTAAAATCTTACTCTGAGGAATCAATACTCTTTCTTGCCTTAGAACAAGCTTGAGGGATACTACTCAAAGTCTTGTTGATATCTATCCTCTTTGATATAACTTCACTAAAACCCTTAACTAGATTCTCTAGTAAGGAGCATGAAGATATCAAGTGTTAGATATAGGCTTCAAGTTAAAATATATATTCAACTATAAGGTCTAAAGTCTTAACACTACTGGCATGTTTATGAATAGAAAAATGGCAGCTAAACACAGATTTAAGCTACAAAGTTGGAAAGACCAGTGATAGTTAGGAACATAGATGGAACAAACAACAGTATGGGAACTATTACACACCAAGTGGAGGTAAATGTGTATTATAAAAACTATATGGAAAGAATGAAAATAGATGTATGTGATTTAGAGCAAATAGAGATAATACTAGAAATGCTGTGGTTATAGGCTCATAGCATAAAAATAAATTAGGAAACAGAAAAGGTTAAAATGATGAGATGTTTACTACTGTATAGAAGGAATAAAGGAAAAGAGGACAAGAAAGTAAAAAAAGAAAAAAGAGTAGCTATGCTAGAAGAAAAGAGAATTGTTAGGTGAGCAGTAGATGATAAAGAAGATTAGGGGAGAAAAGAAGAAGTAGAAGCAGACTACAGGAAAATTGAGGAATTAGTTTCTAAGAAATTCCTGAAGTGGAAAAAGGTATTCAGAAAAGTAGAGTCAAAAAGGATACCAATAAGAAAGATTTGGGATCATGCCATAGACCTCAAGAAGATGTTTAAACTATGGAAGAGAAGAATTTATCCTTTATCCAAAAATGAAAGAGAAGAGGTCCAAAATTTTGTAAAAGATCAGTTGAAAAAGGGATATATCAGACTATCCAAATTCCCTCAAACATTACCAGTATTCTTTGTAAGCAAGAAAGATAGAAGCAAGAGGATAGTAATGGACTACTGCAATCTGAACAATCAGATGGTGAAGAATAATTACCTGCTCTCATTAATAACAGACCTAATAGATAACATAGGGAATAAAAAAATATTCACTAAGATAGATTTATAGTGGGGGGGTTCAATAATATGAAGATTAAGGAAGGAGATGAGTAGAAAGAAGTGTTCATAACACATGTGGGGTCTGTCAGGACTGGCTCCTGGAAACTGCCACAAGTAAGGATTGGAAGTCTTAATTCAGAAGATGCTTGAGTAGAAGAAGAACTAATATGAGGATTAGAACTATCTAGGAGTGAGTACCTAGTTGATAATGAAGCTAGAGAGAATTCAACAGCCTAAGTGCTTTTAATACAGGATTAGTCATAGTGGTGGGGGCCTGGTAGTACTGTACATTTTTATCTGAGTATCCAGGGGATTACTGCTGAGGTAAGTAACTGGTAAGGGTCACAATGATGGCCCAAAGTCATGCTAGGTCACCAGGTCATGACAGGGTCTTTCAAACCAACAGTAATGTTTTTTAGGATAACAAACCCACTAGTTATATTCTAGGCAATAATGAACAAAATCTTGAGAGACATAATCAATAAAGGAAAAGTTGCTATATTTATAGACAATATATTGGTAAGAACTAAGATGGAGAAAGAACATGACAAAATTGTGGAAGAAATATTAAGAAGGTTAGAGAAAAACAACTTGTATGTCAAGCCAGAAAAGTATGTGTAAAAAGTAAGAAAGATCAAATTCCTAGGGGTCATCATAGGACCTAATAGAATAGAAATAGAAAAGAAAAAGGTAGATGAAGTACTTAGTTGACTAGAGCCAAAGAACATAAAAGACATTAGAAAAATTTTAGGCCTTGCAAATTACTACAAAAGGTTCATTAAAAATTTTGCTCAAGTAACTAGGCCAATAAATGTACTGACAAGGAAGGATATGAAGTGGCAATAGAAGAAAAAGCAACAACAAGTATTTGATGAGCTCAAACAAATCTTTACAACAAGACTAGTACTAGTAGCCCTTGATTTAGATAAAGAATTTAGGGTAGAGGCAGATGCTTCAAATTACATGACTAGAGGGGTACCATCAATAAAGTGCTCTGAGGTTGAAGATGTTGAAGATGAAGATGTTGAAATGCACTCCCCAAGCCCTTCTCCTCCTGAAGCTGGTCCCTCACAGAGAAGGCAATATATATGGAGAGGATCGCCATTCTACAGATGTCCTAAGACACCCTGAGTGGTAACAACATCCTAGTGAGGCTGATCCAGATATGGCATGCAGAATACTTGAGAATGCTTGCAGACATATTCAAGTGCAGCCTGAAACTATTCCAATTAGAGGGGTATACTATTTATATAGTCAATGGGACAATACTGTTGAAATAAATGGAATCCACTATGAAGTTGATTGGGTAGGACAATGACCTATCATAATTAACATAGAGGGAAATAGGATGGATACTCCACCTCCAGTAGGTGAGTCAGCTACCACAGCTATTACCAACCACATGGTACGTCTTGCAAGAGAAGGGGGAGCAGAGCATATTTGCTTTCTCTTGGCACTCAGAGCAACTGAGACTCATGTTCTACCAAAAACCTTTAAAGATGTCACTAAACTACCAGCTGACTCTAAGAAAAGGTGGCTTGAATCTTGTCTTGAGGAGCTGAAATCGCTCAAAGACAGAGATGTTTATGAAATTGTGAACCTTTCTAAGGGAAGAAAAGTGGTCAAGAACCGCTGGGTATTTAATATCAAGCCTGATGGTCGTTATCGATCTCATCTTGTTGCCAAAGAATTTTCTCAAGTTGAAGGCATTGACTTTGATGAATTATTCTCTCCATTTGTCTATTATAAAACTGCGCGACTGCTTCTTATTGTTGCTGCACTTGAGGATTTAAATATCCAAAGCATTGACGTCAAAACAGCCTACTTATATGGTGATCTGGATGAGGAAATCTATATGGAGCAGCCAGAAGATTTCAAATTACCTGGGAAAGAAAAAAAAGTCTGGCAACTTCACAAAGCATTGTATGGCCTTAAGCAAGCTGGCTTATCCTGGTGGCACACAATGACCAAGTCAATGCTTGCCCTAGGATTTAAGAGATGTAAATCCAATGCTGGTGTATATTACTATCATGACAAAAAGACTAAAGCGCTAGTTATAGCCATTGTTTATGTCGATGATGTTTGCTTTATGGGTACTAAAGGTTCCCTGCTCCTCAATGAGTTGAAGCAGAAATTTATAGCTAGATGGGAATGTCATGACCTTGGTGAAACCACAGAGTTCCTAGGCATGTACATAAGCCACGATTGTAAAAATCAAAAGATATTTATTGATCAATGTGAGTATTTGGAGAAGATGCTGGCATACTTTAATGTTGCAACTAATCCTACTCATACTCCACTACCATCTGAGTTTAGCTTTAAATCAAATAAAAAGTAGTGTGATCCCAAATTTCGCCAAAAGTACCAACAACTAGTTGGTTCTCTAATGTACTTGATGATTGGCTCGAGACCAGATATTGGCTTCGCAGTTGTCAAGTTAGCTTAACAGATGGCAAACCCTTCCAACGATCATTATCAAGTTGGGTTATACCTCTGCAGATACTTGCTTGCCACTTGCAGATATTGGCTTGTCTATAATAGATTAAGCAATGAATCGCTTGTAGCATACTCTGATTCTGATTGGGGCCAAGACCATAAGCATTGCAAGTCAACTACTGGCTATTTTACTATGCTGGCTCAAGGAATCACTTCCTGGTTAAGTCGCAAACAGAAATCAGTAGCTCTCTCCTCCACTGAGACTGAGTATATGGCACTCTCTGACTGTAGCCACCAACTCGTCTGGACATCAAATCTTCTGAGTGAGATTGGTTTTGATATTCCTGTCCCTCACCTCTATGGTGATAACCTTGGATCACTCTTCTGGAGCACAAACCCAGTGCAAGAAAAAAGGTCCAAACATATTGACATCCGATATCAC
>Ga0153958_1000066_pt1 | contig 20410 bp, 16 predicted proteins | sample TSFL042MetaG_FD_104719 | JGI IMG/M metagenome (GOLD analysis project Ga0153958, IMG submission 104719) | Attine ant fungus gardens microbial communities from Florida, USA - TSFL042 MetaG | ecosystem: Host-associated > Fungi > Mycelium > Unclassified | place: USA: Florida, Wekiwa Springs... | reverse complement strand
AGGGGCTAACCTAACTTGGTAAGTTGCCTTCCTACCCTCTTTACCTTCTTGTCTATCTCTGCCTTGATGTGCCTGTATATCTATAAATAGGACAGTGGTATTATTAGTTAGTGCTCACGTGACCACAGCACACAGACCATTGGTTTTAGTATATAAGACTGCCTGTGTAGTTAGATCTAGCTTCATTTGAATATTACCTCAGCTTCCGGGACTCTTACCTAGCTCTAGGGTTAGCTGCCATTGAGTGACTGTGCCCTAACAATCTAGCTTCATTTGAATATCACCTTTGCTTCTAGGACTCTTACCTAGCATCAGGATTAGCTACCTCTGAGTGACTATGCCCTAACAAAGTCTGTCTGGTGAATGTGTCTTGGGGCAGCTGGATGCTTTCAATAGTACTCTGCGACAAGGTCTAGTACCTTGATATTGGAGGCCACCTCCTGTAAGGGAACCACTTAGAGGCAATCACCCTTTAGGCTAATGGATAGTCCCAGAAGCTAAGTTGAGATTCAAGTGAAGTATATCTACGACACATTGCTAGTATATATACTCTATACTAGACAATCACACGCACAGTCACATGTATATAGATCAGTAATCACAATTGTCCAAATATAGTTTAGAAGGCATTGCACTACATGACAGAGATAGGAAAAGCTCAGGAACCATAGAAACGCAATACATAATCTGTTACTAGGCCACTAATAGATCAGACCCTCAGAACTTACTAAGCATCACCCTAGATGTTCCCTTACACCTTCCAAGAGTTATGTTCTCTGCTAAAACCTTTCTACTTAATCAAGAACTGGAACCTTCTCTGGTGCCAATGACTATCTAATATCTTTTCCACTTTCTGCTCTGCTTCTCTGTTGATGACAATAGGTGGTGGCAGGGCTTGTGGCTTCCTTCCTGGTATCAGATTTTTCAGAGCGGTGGACAACTTTACCATATTGAACATTAGGTGTAACTATCTTATTCCGTGGGACAACTTGAGATGGTAGGCTAATGGTCTCACTTGGTGTTCTATTTCAAAGGGTCCCAGTCTGCGATGTGACAACTTTGAAGATGGACGTGTCATCTTGATATCTGATGCGTCTAGGTATACCTGGTCTCCTGGTTTGAACATGGGGACTGAAGATCTCCTTTAATTGTAGTACTGTGTCATGTCTTCCTGCGCCTTGCAGATCATGGACTTAGCTTCTTTGATGGCAGACTTCATTCTCTCTATGAATTCGTTAACTATTTCCAGGCCTAAGGGATTCTGTCTCAGCTTGAAGTCCATACAGGGGATTTGTCCTGTGTCTAGTAGGAATGGAGATTGCTGTGTCGCCGAGTGAATGTGGTTGTTGTGCTGGAACTCTACAATAGATAGGAGGTCATACTAGTCATTCTGTCATTTATTGACAAGTAGGTAGAGGAACTGGTTGAGCTCTTGGTTGATGTGTTCTGTTTGTCTGGATGCTAAGCTGTGGAAGAGGATAGTCATATACATAGTAGCCTATACAATTCCTTTGTGAATGAAGCCACAAACTGGAGTCTGCAGTTGGAGACAACACGTTTCAGAAGACTGTGGAGTTTTTAGACATAGTAGAGGAAGAGTCTAGCTACTTCTTCCGCTGTGACCATTGTATGCATTGGAACAGAGTGTACTCTTTTAGAAACAAAGTTGACAACAGTCATAACAGTATCATGTCTGGAGGACTCTAGGTGTTCAATCACAAAATCAACACTGAGCGTATCCCACCATTCATCTAGGATGGAGAGCAGTTGAAGCTCACTAACTGGAGAGTGTTGCCAGGGTTTCGTCCAGAGACAGAGATTGCAGATACTTACATACTGGCCAATGTACTTAGACATCTGGGGCCACTAGTAGTTCCAGAACACTAGTTTCAGTGTCTTCTAGTGTCCAGAGTGTCCCACAATCTAGATGTTATGGCAAAGGGCTATTATTTGTCTGCATAGGTCTGGACTCTGCAGTACATATGCCTCCTCTTGGAACTGGAGCAGGCTGTCTATGTTTGACCACTCTGAGGAGTGTATTGCTTCATTAGGGGAGCTCCAGAGCTCTTATGCTGCCTTAGCTATAGGTTCTTCTTGGTCTCTGTTTCTGTTTCTCTTGCGAATGTTAGACAGGATCTTCTGTTCTATGCCTGTTAGTTCTACCTCTTCCAGAGTACACATAGCCAAGAACTCTGGTTAGAAGAGGACTATGTTCTCATTATCAGAGGCTCTGTTTCTGTGATCAGCTCTTCTTGACAATGCATTTGGTTTGCCTATGGTGCATCTAGGACAGTGGTAAAGCAAGAAGTTGAACCTAGCCAGATGCAAGGACCAACAAGCTTGACGACAGTTAATGTAAGGGAACCCCTTACACATGACTCCAGAGCACCCCCCATTACCTCTCAACCTGATTTCATTATGCAGACCCTGGTTACCAAAGAATAGAGAAACCAGAATGTAAGGACACTGTAGTATATATATTATAGATTATTCCCTCCAGGAGCCTCATCTAATTCTCTGAGGAATCTCCTAGAGGTAGGTTGTAATATATTCCATAGTATAATTTAACTGAGAAATCTTCTGGAGCACTCCACCCCAGTTGCCCTTATAGTTAAGCTTCTTGGCCATTATGAAAAACTCGAAATTCTTGTGGTCAGTCCAGATTTCTACCAGATGGGTCGCTCCTTCCAAAAAGTGTCTTTACTCTTCTAATGCACAGATAATAGCTAGCATTTCCTTGTCATAGATTTCATAGTTTTATTCTACAGAGGACAAGGACTTACTGTAGAATGCTATGGGGTATCATTTTCTGTTCTTCGTTGACTGCTGAGACAAGACTACTCCTATAGCAAAGTCTGAGCTGTCCGCTTCAATTCAGAAAGGCTCTGAGTCCTGAGGAGATATTAACACTGGAGTGGTGGTTATCACTGCTTTGAGGTCCTCAAAGGCCACATGCTCCCTTTCACTCTATGTATAGACTTGTTTGGAGCATGTCAGGTCAAAGAGGGGTCGAGCTTTGATGGAAAAGTCCTGAATGAATCTTTGGTAGAAGTTTACAAAGCCTAGGAAAGCCTGGATGTCTATCTTGTTCTCTGGAGTAGACTACTCCTAGACTTCTGTGATCTTAACCAAATCCATAGAAACTTCATTTTCTGAGATGACCAGACCCAAGTACTTAATTTGCTTCTTGCAGAACTCACATTTCTCTGGGCAGAGGAAAAGTTTGTTTTCTTATAAGATCTGCAGCACCCATTGGACAGCCTTTGTATGCTTTTCCTTTATCTTGATAAAGATCAGGATGTTGTCCAGATAGATCACCACAATGCCTTCTGCTATGAGATTTCAGAAGATGTTGTTCATTATGGTTTGGAAGATGGCCAGGCTATTAGTCATCCCAAAGAACATTACTAGGGGTTTGAATAAGCCTTGATTGGTCCAGAAGGCTGCCTTCTACTCATTTCTAGACTTAATGCAGATGTTATTAAAACCCCAACAGATATCTAGCTTAGTAAAGTACCTAGCCCTGCAGAGTTGGGACATAAGCTTGGAGATCAGTGGGAAAGAGTACTTGTTCTTGACTATCATGGAATTGAGTGCACAATAGTCCTGAACTAACCAGAGCGAGCCATCCTTTTTCTTGATGAAGAACACTGGAGCTACCATAGGAGATTTGGAGAGACGGATTCATCTGGTATGCAGATTCTTCTCCAAGAAGGAATCTAACTCCTTTTGTTCTACTAGAAACAAAAGGTAGACTTTCAACAACCTAGGCTCTGAACCTGGAATAAGTTCAATAGTGTGATCCCATTGCCTGTGCTCCAGGAGGATGTCAAAGTCTTCCTTGGCAAATATAGATTCAAATCCTTTGGTGCAGTCAGGTAGGGTAAAAGGTTCTCTCTGTGTTTCTGAGGATTGATGGGCTTCTTCTGCAAGTGTCTGGGAGATTGTGGAGGTGGTACATAGGTCCACTGTAGTAAACTCTAAAAGGAGTCTCGTTACAAAAAATCTGTCTCCTTGCTCATATTCAACTTTGTATATCCAAAGAGGGATCTTGTCCTCTTTTAAGTCTTCCACATACTCTGAAGAGGGTCTGGATCAACAGATATTGACAGCTCTAGTCTCCATTTTCTTCCGTAACGCTTGTTCTTTTCATATCACATGGTATCTCTTGTATCAAGGAGAGCATTGGTTCATCTGTACTTCTCTGGTTTGCTAATTGACCTCTAGATTGTGGTCCTTGAGCCAGGTATAGCTGAGGATCATGCTCTGCTTCCTAAGACTGGAGACAGTGAAAAGTGTCCTTTCAGAGTGAATTTTGTAATGGAGGACTACAACTACTACTTCAGAAATCTGACTTGCCTCATTTGTAAGAGGACACCCCTATTTCCACCCCTAAACTGCACCACGACACTCCAGAGCAATCTAAGCCTGTTCAAGTATTACTAAAGTAATACTTAAACACACTAGTATAGCTCCAATCACATGGACCCTGACTTCTAAGAATGTAAACCTAGTATATAGTATAGAAGATCCCTTTAGGAGCCTCATCCTAATCTCTGAGGATTCTCCTGGAGGTGAGTTATATTATAATCACAATCTGTAATATCCACTGACGATTCTCCTAAAGTCTTGTGTCCCAGTTACCCTTACATTGTTGGGAGAACCATCTATATTGTATACTGGTATGGAGCGAGAGATACTCTGGGTGCTAATACCTTTTTATACAGACAAAGTCTCTATTTATGAAGTTGCCTATAGCTCTGGAGTTCAAAAGCACCTTGACAGAATGCACCTTGCTAGTGTCAGTGGTGCTGATTTCTATAGGAAGAATGATAGATGTTCCATGAGCATCAAGAGTGTTAGCAGAAAATCATTTGGGTAGCCTTCTTTCCCATTTTGGCTTCTGAGGTAGGGATTTTTTGTTTGGAGCGAAGGGAGAGGGTGCATCTATAGATTCATGAGTATCTGTATTGACTTCTTCTATGTTCAATACGGCAAACCTATTTACTAACAGCAACTGGGGCATACTTTTTGCTGGCCATACTAAACAAAATCCTCCTCTGGGGCGAAGCAAACTTTCTTCTCTTCTACTGCATCCTTCAGAGCCATCAAGTCTTTAATCAGTTCTTCCTTTTGTTCCATGGTAAAAGGGTACAAAAGGGAATTGTGTCATGACTTGACAAAACAGCTAAAGTCATTATTTATATTTACTTTTCTTTTGGACTTACTACACAGAAAGAAGTACAAGAAAGTGTCATGTCACAAGTGTCACACAGTCACAGTCACATGACAGAAAGTCACAGTGTCACATCACATGATGTCACATAATAAGTGTAGGAAAGTAGTACACAGACCATGTAGTAGTTATATAAGTAGTGTACAGAAAATAACAGGAACTTTATTGAGTTTTCTTTGTCAACTTAGACTTGAAGGGTGATTAAGTCGTCCAGGCTAAGTCGCTACAAATTGCACACTGGGACAAACAAAATAATGATGTGCTAGCTCCCAATTGTATACTAAAGGTTCAAGAGGAGATAATCAAAATTAAAGGTTATAAATAAATTAGAAAAAGTAGAATTATATGCAGCTCTAGTAAAATATATATTGGTGGTTGTAAAAGGATCATAAGATCTCTCTAGATTGTCATCACATAGCCTCCCTAAGGTGTCAACCTTTACACATTGTGACAAAAGCTCCTCTGGAAAATACAGTTAGTTGATCACTCATGGATCCTCCACACTCAGTTGCTTCCTTGTCTGCATCCCCAACACCAAACCTTACAGATGTGATGTAATCCAAGTGTGTACCTAGCCAAGCTTTCCCAGCCTACTGTCCTTTCCGAAGCCTGTCCGAGTTGCATCTGTATCTTCTCTCTAGATCGAGTTCTGGGTATATTTTGTGTTCTTCTCAAGACATTCCCCTGGTCCCAGTCTTACTCTCAATAGATCCACATTCACAATTCCAGAGGCAGTATAGATGGAGGTAGAAGTCAAGAGGTTCTTTTCCGATCTAACTATACTCTAGATACTATATTAATGTTATTACAAAGCCCTGAAACTCAAGAATTAAAATATAAAAAGGAAACTATTAGGATTCTATTGACTTCTTTCTGTCCTAAGGTCTTCTAAAATCCCACTGATGATGCAGCCCTTTCCTTTCTTTATGATAACGTGTTCCCTCACCAAGTCCATCCCATCAAATATGACATGTCTTCATCGCTGCTTCCTTCTAGAATATTCTTCTGTCTTTCCCTATTATGCTCTTGATGTAATTTGGACTTTATTAATTACCTGTTAAACAGTTAGCAAGTCCTCATAAATGTCTAATATCTCTAAGTCATGTCCTAAAGGTCATTTATCTAAATATAATTGATCTGATACCATCAATGCTTATTTACAAGCACAAAGTCTATCAGTCTAAGTTCATCATCTGAGTAGTACTGGTTCTAAAGTACAAGTCTGCTATTCTTTTAAGTTAGCTCATCCAAAGATGGATCTAAAGCGTAGTCCCTTAGTAACTTTCTTAGTAACCTGATGCCAGTTCATCCTAATTGCCTCTTGAGGTCTTAACACAAGCTCTAGGTCAATTATCACCTGCTCAATGTACTCATTATATAGTGTTACGTTCTGAGAATATAGAAAGGGTTCTAGAGCGAATTCTAATTAAGAATCTATTGGTATAAAGCATATCAAATATTATCTTCTGTGGAAAATTTGCTTATAGCATAATAGCAGTTAACCTTTGGATGTCCAAGTGGTAGGGGCAGTCTTTTATGAAATGATTGGCTTTTTCACACTGATAGCATCCTTGCAGAGATAAAGAGCGTGTTTTCCAGACTGCATCTATGTCCATGGGTATTCCTCTGGATAGTGTAGGTGGAGGGGGCTTTGGTAGAATGGGAGGCAGAGTATTGAGAAAGGGATCAGTCAAGGAAGGGTGGAGCATGTAGGAGCTAAGGTTGCTGACCAGAGTATAAATTAAAAGGCTTCGTTTGCCAACTGCACCTGGTTGATCCTCTAGGTGACTGCATACTAGGCTTCTGGATCAGTGTCTGCGGGTTGTCCAAAGGGCATTGTGGCGATCTGGCTTTGGATGTTCAACTTGAGGCCTTGGCAGAATTTTACTACTAGGGTCTGGGGATCCATGTACCTAGCATCCGAGGTTAAGATCAGGAAACTATCTAAGTAATCATCTACTATCTAGTTTCCTTGATAGTACAAAGACCCTTCCAAAGTATTAACAACATCTGCTTCTATGTTGACCAGAAAAAATTGACTCTGGAGCTGTTGTTCAAAGTTGGTCCAGGATTGAATAGGAAAGATGCTAGTGTCTGCCTCCTAGCAAAAGAAGTTCTTGGACCACCTTGTAGTCTGTCTATCTTTGAAAAAAGCAAGGGTCCAGAAGATTTTCTCCTTGTCACAGCTAAACTGCTCTGGAACCAGGTGCAAATATAGCATACAAGAGTTGAAGAAGGCTCAACTGGAACTTTGTTTACCGGAGAAGTCTGGGGGAGAGAGGAGTTTTGGCCTTGCTTACTGGTTAGATGGAGCAGCTGGGACTGGGGAAGAATGGCTGATAGAAGGAAGAGGTACAGATATTGGAGATAGAGCAATGGTTGAAGCAGGGGTAGGACTAGTCATGAGTTGAGTGAGTTGTTGTAATTGGGCTGTCAGGCCTATAAGGGTAGTGTTAATGGCATGTTCTGAGGCATTTTGGCATTTGGTCAGCTCTTGGAGATGGTGCTGTAGATAGCCCAGGGTGTTGGCTATGCTTGGGAGGGTATCCATAGGCAGCGACATCTTCCTTGGAGTGGAGTGATCAGAGGGTTGGAGCTTGTCAGTGGAGGGTAACCAAAGGGCAGCTGTTCACTGAGAATTTCTGAGGCTCTGGTGATGAGATCTAATTTTACTGTAAGGGTGACCAGAGTGGAGCACTCCAGGAGATTTCTCAGAGAATTAGATAAGACTCCTAAAGGGAATAATCTACAATATATATACAATATCCTTGTGTTCCTACTTTTGGTAACCAGAGTCTAAACAATGAAATTGCATAAGAAGGCAATGGAGTGCACTTAGAATAATGGAGTGAGTTTAAATATTACGTAGTAATATTTGAGGGGTTCTTTTATACTTAGGTATAGTACATTTTATACATAATTTTCCACATTATAAGACTTTGAAGCAGTTTCTTTGGTCATAAATTTAAAGCACTCATATTCAGTCATTATATTAAGTCTAGTATATAGTCTAGTATATATTATATACATGTGAGGCCTCTAATAGGTCTTTCACTCATATTGTCAAGTACTTGGCAAAGTCTAGGACTCTGAGCCTGGGACCTACAACAAGGAATACTTGTGGATGTGTTTCTGTTTTCCAGGCAAGTCCTATCTTTTATTGTATTGATAATGCTATTAAAGCAAGCTCTAAATAATACAACAAAAAATATGAAAATTAGACAATGATAAATGATCAACCAGTCAAGTACAGGGTTGCTGTAATAGGTGGGTGCTTAGAGTAAGTAAACTCTTATAATATAATATATAGCTTGCTTAAGTTTTGTGTAAAAACATAGAAATAGAAATTGTCACAAACTTTATTTGGCCATATCTCTATCAATTCTTTGACAATTTTCACGGTCTTAATGGCTATGGAAAGCTCTTAAAAAAACCTTTTGATTGATGCTAATCACATCTTGAGACAATCAATATTGGCTGAGATATCAGGCAGATTAACTAGTAACCACTATGGTACCATTTATTAAATTGCTGATATCTCAGAAACTACTATAATCAATGCTTCAGTTCTAGGCTCATAAGAAGCTCTCTTCATACTTCTCAGAATGAGTCTAGAACAACCTCAAGGTAATCAATATCAGTGGAGATATGAAGGCCTCAATATTTGCACATAGACTTTATTAATTACCCATAGGTAGTCATCTGTTCTTTTCTTAGAACAAAGGACAGTCTCCATAAGGTTAAGTTATTACTATTTACAGTACAAAGGCACTACCATATGTAGAATACTAGGTAGTAGCATGTGATAATCTGTCCTAGTGCACAAACTATCACAATCATATATATAAGAACTCATAGTCTGAGGATTAGACCTCAGACTTAACAACTTCTTTTGTCACTGTCTAAACTTTGTATTTTTGAGCCTTTCAAAGTTCTAAAGTACCAATCACAAATAAGTAAGTAACCTTTTGTAATAGACATCAGTTACCTTTCAGAAGTATTTCTATCATAAATGGTTGCTTACTTTATTTGTGATTGCTGATTTAGAACTTGAAAGGCTTTATGAAATATGTTACAACCTACCTCCAGGAGATTCCTTAGAGAATTAGATGAGGCTCCTGGAGGGAATAATCTACATTATATATATTACAGTGTCCTTATGTTCCTGTTTTTGGTAACCAGGGTCTAAACAATGAAAGTGTATTAGGTGACAATGGAGTGCGCTTAGAACAATGGGAGTAAGACCAAATATTACATAGTAATATTTGATCAGCTGTAGGGTCACTCCAAAGGACTAATATAGGCTCTGGAGTTATGTGTGAGGGGTCCCCTTATATTTACCCCCTCTCTAAGGTTGCTGTAAGGGCGACCGGAGTGGAAGACTCCAGGAGATTCCTCAGTTAATTATAGTCAATGAAATACTGTTACAACCTACCTCCAGGAGATTCCTCAGAGAATTAGATGTGGCTCCTGGAGGGAACAATCTACATTATATACTACAGTGTCTTTGTGTCCCTGCATTGGTAACCAGGGTCTGAACAAGGAAAGTGTGCCAGGTAGCAACAGAGTGCTCTTGGAATGATGGGAGTAAGACCCAATATTACATAGTAATATTGGATCGGCTTCCAGGTCGCTCCGAAGGACTGGAACGGGCTCCGGAGTGGCGTGTTAGGGATCCCCTTACAGTTGCTGTGCCTCGAAGCAATAGTTCTAGACTTGAAAAGAGCATCGAAGTCCATCTGGTGGATGTGTCTTGGGGCAGCTGGGTGCTTTCAATAGTATTCCGCAATGAGGTCTGGTGTCTTGACATCAGAGGCCACCTCCTAAGAGTTGTGTTCCCTGCTAAAACCCTTCCACTTGATCAGGAACTGGAACCTTCTCCAGTGCCAGCAACTATCTAATATTTCTTCCACTTTCTACTCTGCTTCTCTGTCGACAACAATAGATGGCAGTGGGGCTTGCAGCTTCCTTTCTGGTATCAGGTCTTCTAGAACAGCAGAAAACTTTACCACATTGAACACTGGGTGTAACTGTCTCATTCTGTGGGACAACTTAAGGCAGTAGGCTAACGGTCCTACTTGGTATTCGATTTCGAATGGTCCTAGTCTGTAGTGTAACAACTTCGGAGACTGACGTATCATTTTGATATCTGATGTGTCTAGGTATACCTAGTCTCCTGGTTTGAACACGAGGGCTGGAGACCTTCTTTGATTGTAATACTGTGTTATATGTTATGTCCTCCTGTGCCTTGCAGATTGCAGGCTTTGCTTCCTGATCTGGATGTCATAGCAAAGGGCTACAATCTGTCTGCATAGGTCCAGACTTTGCAGTATATATATTTTCTCTTGGAACTGGAGCAGGCCATCTATGTTTAACTACTCTGAGGAGTGCACTGCCCTGTTAGCAGAGCCCCAGAGTTCTCTTGCTACTTTAGCTATAGGTTCCTCTTGGTCTCTGTTCTGGTTCCTCTTGCGTATGTCAGACAAGATCTTCTGTTCTATGCCTGTTAGTTCTACCCCTTCTAGGGTATGCATTGCAAGGAATTCTGGTCGAAGGAGAACTATGTTCTTGTTGTCTGAGGCTCCGTTTCCATGATCAGCTCTCCTTGACAGTGTACCCGGTTTGTCCATGGTATATCCAAGATGGTGGTGAAAGAGGAAGTTGAACCTAGCCAGGTGCAAGGACCAACGGGCTTGTTGATAGTTAAGTTTCTTGGCCATCATAAAGTACTCGAGGTTCTTGTGGTCAGTTCAGATCTCTACCAGATGGATTGCTCCTTCCAGGAAGTACCTCCACTCTTCTAATGTGCAGATAATAGCTAGTATTTCCTTGTCATGGATTTCGTAGTTCTATTCCACGGAGGACAAGGACTTGCTGTAGAACACCACGGGGTGCCATTTTCCATCTGTTGTTAACTGCTGAGACAAGATTGCTTCTGTGGCAAAGTCTGAGCTATCTGCTTCAATCCAGAAAGGCTCTGAGTCCTAAGGGGACATTAACACCAGAGCGGTGGTCACCGCCATTTTGAGGTCCTCGAAGGCTGCCTGTTCTCTTCCACTCCACTTCTAGACTTGTTCGGAGTGCATTAGGTCAAAGAGGGGCCAAGCTTTTGCAGAAAAGTCCCAAATAAACCTGTGGTAGAAGTTCACAAAGCTTAGGAAAGCCTAGATGTCTATCTTGTTTTTCAGAGTAGGCTATTCTCAGACTTCCACAACCTTGACTAGATCCATGGAGACTTCATTCTCCAAGATGACTAGTCCCAAGTACTTAATTCGCTCCTTGCAGAACTCACATTTCTCCGGGCAGAAGAAAAGTTTGTTTTCCTATAAGATCTATAGTACCTATTAGATAGCCTTTGCATGCTCCTCTTCTATCCTAGTAAAGATCAAGATATTGTCTAGATAGACCATCATAATGCCTTCTGCAATGAGGTCTCAGAAGATATTGTTCATTATGGTTTGGAAGGTGGCCAGACTATTGGTCATTCCAAAAAACATCACTAAGGGTTCAAACATGCCTCGATTGGTCCAGAAGGCTGCCTTTCACTCATCTCCAGGCTTAATGCGGACGTTGTTGAAACCCCAACAGACATCTAGCTTGGTAAAGTATCTAGCTCCTTAGAGTTGGGATATGAGCTTAGAGATCAGTGGGAGAGAGTACTTGTTCTTGACCATCATGGAGTTGAGAGCCTGATAGTCCTAAACCAACCAGAGCGAGCTATTTTTCTTCTTGATAAAAAATACTGAAGCTGCCATAGAAGATTTGGAAGGGCGAATTCATCTGGTGCACAGATTCTCCTCCAAGAAGGAGTCTAACTCCTTTTGTTTCACTGGAGACAGAGAGTAGACTTTTGATGACTTAGGCTCTGAGCCCAAAATAAGCTCAATAGCATGGTCCCACTACCTGTGCTCTGGGAGAATGTCGAAGTCCTCTTTTGCAAACACGGATTTGAATCCTTTGGCATAGTTGGATAGGGTAAAAAGTCCTTTCTGCATTTCTGAGGCTTGACAGGCTCCTTCTGCAAGTTTCTGAGAGATCATGAAGGTAGTACATAGGTCCTCTGTAGCGGACTTTAGGGGAATTCTTGTCATGAAGAGTCTGTTCCTGTCACAAAAAAGTGACTACTAAATAGTATCATGGAGGTATAACAAAATACCTGTTCAAATGAACTACATAAATAGCTGGACCCTCGTTAGCAAGTAGCCTTACTAACGTCGCCCTTTTGGTGTAGTGGTAAACCATACAGTATATGACTACTAGTCCATAGCACAACTATGACAGTTCCCTTGTTCATATTTAACTCCACATGTCTGAAGAGGGGTCTCGTCCTCTTCCAAGTCTTCCACATATTCCGGAGAAGGTCTGGATCAACAGATGTTGACAGCTCTAGTCTCTATTTTCTTTTGCGATGCTTGTTCCTTTCGTATTGCACGGCACCCTTCGCATCGAGGAGGGCATTGGTTCATCTGTACTTCTCCAGTTTGCCAATTGACCTCGGGGTTATGGTCTTTGAGCCAGATATAGCCAAGGATCATGCTTTGCTTTCTGAGGCTGGAGACAACAAGGAGTGCCCTTTCAGAGTGAATCTTATAATGGAGGACTATGTCTACCACTTTGGAAATTTGCTCTGCTTTGTTGGGGAAGCTATCTATATTGTATACCAGTATGGGACAGGAGATGCTTTAGGTATTAATACTCTCTGTATAGACAAAATCTTTATCTATGAAACTGCCTGTAGCTCTAGAGGCCAAAAGCACCTTGATAGAGTGCACCTCACTGGTGTCAGTGGTACTGATCTCAATAGGGAGGATGATGGACGTTCCATGGGCATTGAGGGCATTGGTGGAGAGTCGTTTGGGGAGTCTCTTTTTCCATTTTGGCCTCCGAGACAGGGCCTTCCTGTCTAGAGCAGAGAGAAGGGGTATAACTATTGTTAGACTAGCTAACTCCAAAGCCAGAATTAAGCCAACTGCTCCTTTATCAGTATTTGACAAGGAAAACTCGATAGAGTTCCCATTAGATTTGGTACACTATATATACATGCAGAGTAATCCTAACCCTGTGTCAAGGACGGAATTCCGGAGGAAGGAGATATAAAGTGATAGTTAGAAACCACACTCCGTTCTGGAGTAATGTACAATGTTGGGGAGGGATGTACTTAGCGGTGATAGAAAGAAGACTCCGGCGGCGAGACAAGGACGTTGGGGTGGAGAGCGACTTATTGAACGACCTTGGCTTCAACTTATATGTTGCACCCCAGTCTCCGGTTGTGAGGTTGGTCGTATATTTTGGAGTGAAGGAAGTCGTCAAGACAGAGGTCCTAAGGAGTCAAGTGAAGGAGCCGGAGTGGACAAGATGAGATTAGGACTAGATGACGTTAATTTACAGACTGAGGAATTACACGGTGATTACTCAGTACTTATAGTAAGTGCAGAATAGGAGGAGAGTAGACTACTACGCTATCCTACTATTATTAATTTTAAAAGGATTATTAGGAGAAAGAAATCACATAATTATCATATTTCTGGAATATGACAGTACTCCCCCTTTAAGGCTGAGCCCTCGAAGCTTCTGTGCATAAGCAATATAAATATCACCTGACTTTGCTTTTAAAAATTTTTCATTGCAGACTTTTAATCCTGAAGGTTCACTATTATGTCCTCAATTGCTAATCTTTCTGACTCCGACGATGAGTGCTACGAGGCCAGTTTGGCCAGAAAACGTGCTAAGGCAGAGACCTTGCTTCGAGAGCAGGAGCAGAAAGAACGGCTCGAGCGACAAGCCCGAAAAGAGGCAAAGCTCGCAGAACGGAAAAGGTTGGAGGAAGAATTTTGGAGAAAGTAGGAAGAAGAGGAAGTTTGGTGGAGAGAAGAACAACGCCAGAGAGATCTGGCACACCGCCTAGAGGCCGACCGTGTTGCCGCCGTTGAACAACAACGGCGTAAAAACTAGATGAAGACCTTTCAACTGCTCTCTTCTCCTTCTGACGAGAAGATGAACCTTCTCGACTATCCGTCTCTGACCAAGAGGCAACGTGTTCGATACCTGCCACAGGAAACTCCGGAGGCTCGCCAAAAATGTGTGGAGTTGTCAAGAGAAATGGGGATGTCAGTTGTCGGTAGAGAAAATCCGTGTGAGAGGTGCGCGGATTTTGGAATCCTGTGTATTCCTCAAGCTTTGCCATAAGTATCTTTTGAATTGCTTCCTTTTTCGCTAATTTCTTTTCGTAGTCACGCAACTTCTTGTGCTCCCTGCGCCAAGGCCAAGGCTGCCTGTAAGCCTTTTGACATAGACAAGGCCCAAGCGAAAACCAAGGCGGAAACGGCCAGGAGATCAAAAGCGAGGAGAGCAAAGCAACAAACGGACGTGGAGTGGAAGGCGGAGGTTTTGAGGAAGCTGGACAGTTTAGGTGAGTTGCAGGGTTTGAGGAAGAATGTGCGGAAGATCGTGGTGGCATTGGAGAAACTGGCTGGTATCGAGGGTCAGGACTCCAATGAGGAGTTATTGTCAAGGCCGGAGTCTGAGGGAGAAATCACAGAGGTACAGGGGGATAAGGAAAAAAGAAAGCAGAGGGAGGAGAGGTTAGGAGGAGAGGATGAGGAGAAAGAAATGGGGAGACAAGAAGAAGATAATGAAATAGAGGGTGTGGAAGAAGGAGATGGTAGTTTCTCTCTGGTTGTATATTTTGTTGGGACTGAAGCTTGATAATGTTACTCTTTTAATGAATATCATTTTTTCTTTGCTGTGTGACTAGAAGTGGATGTGAGTGATGACAATTGATGAGGCAAAATACAAGTAGTCGACGACTGCAAGGGAAACTGCGGAGAAATACAAGTAATCAAGTTAGCGCAAAGGAAACTGCACTCCGAAATGTGTACAAGTACTCAAGGAAAATTTTTTTTTTTTTTTTCGAGTGAATCAGCATGATTTCGAAGAAAACGGAGTTGAGGGAGTGGAATGATGGTGTCAGGGTCATAATGGTCCTGGTTTAGTGGGATATTTGAGATGGAAATCGCTGAGCAATTCTTTTGCATGTTCTAGTTCCATTGCTGGTAATCATTCAGAGTCATTGTCGGTATCTTCATATCCCAGTCATATAACCTTGTAGAGTAGTTTGCATGCCCTCCAGCGGTCAATCTTAGAGTTGACTATTTTGGAGATTTCATATTCTAGTTCTCCGTCGATGATTACAGGCACTGGGGGAGGCTTGGAATGCTGTTGGAAATTGTTCGGTGTGGTTGGTTCGAGTATGGAGACATGGAATACAGGATGAACAGCCTTCATGGTATCTGGAAGGTGGAGAGTGAATGATTGTGGACTGGGCTGAGCAATTATTTCATATGGTCCTAGGTACTTTTCAGAGAGTTTTTTCGACGGGCATGTTGTTTGGAAATATTGTGATTTGACGAATACTGGTTGCCCTACTTAGAAGTCTGGTGGTTGTTGTCGACGAGAGTCGGCAGAGGGTTTGTATTGCATTTGTGCTTTGGCGATCTCCTCTTTGAGGGTACCCTATAGTTCGTCAAGGTCGACTATGAAGTCACAGGCACGAGAGGAAGCTATATCTCGTTCCGGGTATACCAAGAGGTTAAGGTGGTACCCTTTGTTGGCAAAGAATGGAGAGACACTAGTGGTAGCACTAGGAGCATTGTTGTATGCAAATTCAGCCAGGGGCAGTAGTTCTGACCAGTTGTCCTGTTGGTAATTGCAATATACATGGAGATACTGTTCCAATGTCTGATTGGTTTGTTCTGCTTGACCGTTTGCCTTTGGATGATATCTACTGGTAAAGTGAAGCCTCATATCTAGGGTGGTACTTAGGGAGCGGAAGAAATAAGAGACAAATTCAGAGCCGCAGTTGGACGTAACATGAGACGGAACTCTGTGCTTTGAGAAGACATGAGTAACAAAAAGACGTGCTAGTTCTGCTGAAGTGATGGTGTTGTGGGTGGGAATGAATATGGCTTGTTTCGACAGTCAATCCACTATAACTAGGATAGTGTCGAAACCGGAGGAGGAAAGAAGTTTTTCAATGAAATTCATAAAAATTAAATTCCATGGGCGTTCTGGGATAAGAAGTTGTTGGAGGGATCCGTATGGTCTATGATGCTGTGGTTTGGATCACATACAGGTAATGCAAGACTTACAGAACTTTTGTATGTCGTCACGGATATTCGGCCAGGTATAATGTCTCCGGATGAGTTCCAGTGTCTTATTCTGTCCCAGATGTCCTGCTAGGACATGGTCGTGGTGATACTGGAGAACTCAGAGTTGTAGGTTGTTGTTATCTGGAACATACATTCTGCTGTCGAATCTGAGAAAACCTGCATTGTCTTTGGACCAACATCCTTCCAGATGGGATAAGTAGTTGGAAATAGGAGAGTCGGAGGGAAGTGTTGCCAGGATATCGGAGTGGAGTTGGTTTTGATCCAATATTGTGGCTGCACGAAGTGTCAGAGTGGTAAGGATAGTTGCTCGGAGGGATGCTGCAATTTGTTTGTGAGTAAAGACTAGGCAGAAATTGTGAGGGTTCACTGAAGCGTAGCCATTATCTCCCCCTTTTGGGTAGATGTCCCATCGTCTAGTTAGGGCGTCCAGTTTGGCGCCAAGATGCCTGGGATGGAAACGAATTACGAGGTTGAATTGTGAGAGGTACTCTGACCATCTTGCTTGTCGGTGTGTTAGAATCTTGGTTGTCAAGAAATATTCCAAGTTTTTGTGATCTGTTACAACGTCGATTGGTAAAGCAGACCCCTCTAAATAGTGTCACCAGATTTTGAAGGCTTTGAATATTGCAAGTAATTCTTTGTTGTGGACGTCATAGTTGAGTTCTGGAGCGGAGAATGTCCTGGAGTGGAAGGCTACAGGGTGGATCTCATTATTTTTAGTCATAATGGAGAGAATAGCAGCAAGAGTGTAGTCTGAGGCATCGGTTTCCACGATAAGTTGTGCGTCTAGAACCCAATGCATAAGGATAGGAGCGGAGGTAAAGGCTTGTTTCAGGGTGTTAAATGCTATCCTACAATCATCGTCAAAGTTCCATGGAGTGTTCTTTCTAGTGAGATGAGTGAGCGGAATGACTATGTCTGAATAATTGAAAATGAAGCATCTGTAGAAGTTGGCGAAATCTAAGAAGGACTAAATATCCTTTACTTTCTTTGGTTCCGGCCACTCCTGAATGGTTTTCACTTTAGTGTCGGACATGGTCAAACCAGCTGGAGATAGAACATAGCCTAGGTATTCGACGGAATCTGAATGGAACTCGTATTTTTCTGCTTTCGCATACAACCCCACTTTTCGGAGTCATTTCAGCACTTCTTTGATGTGGCCCCGGTGTTGCGTAATGTCGTCGGAGTAGATTAGGATGTTGTCCAAGTAGACCACTACGCACACATCCAGGAGGTCAGAGAACACGTCGTTCATAAAGCGTTGGAAGGCAGCTGGAGCGTTAGTTAGTCCGAATGGCATTACTGACCATTCAAAGGCTCCATAACGAGTACGGAAGGCAGTTTTCCATTCGTCTCCTTCGGCAATGTAGACCAAATAGTATGCATGTCAGAGGTCAATTTTGGTATAAATGCGAGCCTTGCAGGGAGAATCTAGGAGGTCGGAGATGAGGGGAAGTGGGTACCGATCCTTTTTTGTGATCTTATTGAGTCTGCGAAAGTCTACACAGAGTCGAAGAGAACCGTCTTTCTTTTTTACAAATAGGACCAGAGCTCCATGAGAGGAAGATGTTAAGCGGATGAATCCATTGGTAAGGTTTTCGTCGATGAATTCCTTCAATGCTTCCTGTTCGAATTTGGATAACGAATAAATGGTCCCTACCAGAGAATGGGAGTCTTTTTCTAAGTCAATTCAGAGGTTGTAAGAACGGTAGGGGGCGAGTGTCTCTGCTTTGGACTTGCTAAAGACATCGGCGTACTCGTGGTATTCTTCCAGAATGGCAAAGAGGTCGATTTCCTCAGAGATGGTGGTAGATTTGGCCTGTATTGTGGAGCGAAATTGGAGGGAAAATATTTTCAAGCCTGAGAGACGCGAGGCCCAGAGTAGGGCTGGCGCACTGATAATCGCGATATGGGGTCGCTTGGGGTTAGACGGGAGTATCTCAGATGGGGTGAACTGCAGAGGGTTTTCCACTGGAGAGAATGGAGGATTTACCAAGGTTTCAACAGGAGGAACAGAAGCCGGACTTTGGAATACAGATGGTGGTCGAAAGGATATTGACCCAGAAACCCAGTCAATCAACGGATTGTAGCGGGTGAGCCAAGAGTGACCTAATACCAGCAAACAGCAAGAATCAAGTGGAATGACATAGAAGTCAAGAGTCATGCATTCACTAGAAGGAAATTTTACAGGCAATGATACTACCTCGGAGATAATATTATTCGAGGTTCCATCAAACAGGCACAGTTCCACAGGAGGAGTAGGAGTAGTAGGCAGAAAATGTCCACGGGCAAAAGCAGAGTTCAAGAAACAGTGCATAGATCCAGAATCTACCAGCGCTCGGATGGGTATAGGCTGTAGATGGTCCGAAGCACACGCCAGAGGAGAGATGAGAGGTATACAGAGAGAATTTGGATCGGAAAGAGCGGATGCGTTGAGACGCATTGGACTCGTAGTTACACAAACGAGTTCAATGCGATTCCCAGTTTGTGCTGAGTCTTGGGAGCCACACTCTAGTTTTCCGAGAGATTCTCAGAGAGCGGAGTCTCTTGTTCCTCCAGAGTAGTTAGCTGCACCCTTAACAGTTGTTTCCTAGGACATCCATCTACCTTGTGGTCCTTCGATCTGCAGTATAGGCAGAGGTTATTGTCGATACGGCGCTTGTGCTCATTGCTGTTCAATTTACCGTCTCTGCCTAGTTTGTCAGAGAGGTCAACACGCGGAGTGGATGGAGATGGTGATTTAACAATGGAGAATGGTTGTCTGGAGGGTTTTTGGGAACTCCAGGATAGCACGGTTTGTGGTGGAGTAGTAGATGACTGGGGACGAGATGGAGCAGAGCTTTGCGAGGAGGTGGAGAACTGAGCCATTCTATCCTGTTTTTGGTGGTGACTGTCTGCTGCCTCCTTCTCCATATTGTGGAAACAGTCTCGTTCGCGATTTTGTTCCCAGTAGCGATTGTCAAAGGTGATTGCCAGTTGATATATGGCATGGAAGAAAGTAGGTTTTCCTTGTTCCCAGTTCGTTATCAGGTCCTGGAGGCAATTTGGCAGTCCCTGGTAAAAGCGATGGCATAGAACTGTATCACCCCAGTTCAACTGTGCTGCGTACTGCATGAATTCCACATTATAAGTCGCAATTTTATCTCCTGGCTTCATGCAGAGGTTGTCAATGAGACTAGCGGCATCCCCTACTGGGTCTGAGAGTCTGAAATGTACTCAGAGCTCTTCCACAAAGAGGTGCCAAGTAAAAAGCCAAGGTTGTGCATAGCCGAGGTCTTCCTGTTGTAGTGCGACTTCGAACCAATCTTGTGCTATGCCGGAGAGATAGGTCATCGCGAAGTTGATTTTTTCTTCATCGGTGGAAAATTGCGAAGGGTTGGCACAGAAAAAGAGTCGGCATTGGAATAGGAAGTGGTTGAGTTTGTGAGGATCGGAGCTATCGAAGATATCTGGAATGTGGGCCTTTGATTGGTGAGGTTTTGGTGCCGATATTCTGTTAAGGTTTTCCAATAGTTGTCGGAGAGCCTCAGCTAATTGATTGTTAATGGGGTCATGGTCAGCCACAGGTGGAGTTTGGAACACAGGAGTAGGAACAGGAATAGGAGCATCAACCCAGTCCAGGTCGTCATCGACATGAGGAACGGTAAAGGGATCCACACCGTGGAATTCCGAAGGTTCCACTAGAAGTGGGGATAAGTGGGGTCACACCGGGGTGTGAGGTGTCCCCGATTGGAGACGTTTTGACCTCCTTGGAAGGCCAAAAGTGAAGCGACCAATAGTTTGGTTGGCGAGAGGAATGGAATTTATCACAAATGGTCACTTACTATTTGTGATGGATGCTTTGATACTTTAAATAGTTCAAAAATGCGAAGTTAGACAAGTGACAAAAGATGTTGTTAAGTCTGAGGTCTAATCCTCAGACTAGGAGTCCTTATATACAGAATTGTGATGGTCTGTGCACTAGGACAGATCATCACATGCTACTACCTATTGTTCTACATATGGT
>Ga0153958_1000063_pt1 | contig 21082 bp, 30 predicted proteins | sample TSFL042MetaG_FD_104719 | JGI IMG/M metagenome (GOLD analysis project Ga0153958, IMG submission 104719) | Attine ant fungus gardens microbial communities from Florida, USA - TSFL042 MetaG | ecosystem: Host-associated > Fungi > Mycelium > Unclassified | place: USA: Florida, Wekiwa Springs... | reverse complement strand
GAGACCTGTACCGTAAAATCAGTATCTTTCGAAAGTTAACCTGATTTACGAACCTGTATGGGATAGGTTGACATGTTGGTGATAGTAGAACTGAGCAAAGATTTCATGAGATGTCTGAGTCTAGGGATCTCCTACGTGTGTTTATGATGACATCATATGGCATATGGCACTGACACCTTTGAACTCCCTCCCAGCCTCCTGATTCATTCGTTATTGTTCATCATACCTTTTTGAGACTAGATATTCCAGGCCTTCAGTTGTCCACAACATTCGACTGGCCACTGAGAAACGGCATTACTCCTCTTTCATAGGTTCGATGGCATAGGTGAGATTTTGGGAGCGATTTGAAGTAGATCGTTGATCCAGGTTGTCAGACACTAATTAATTCGATGCCCACAGAGCACGGCATTGTCTTCAACGGTACTCGGCCATCACAATCACTTACTGTGATATAAAATGCTATACCCCATTTACCAAGGCTTGGGGCCCATCACTTCTCTCCCTTGTATCATCAAAGGGAACGCCCAGCGGAGAAATTGCGAATACACTTTCGTTTATGTCCAACCAGTCTCAAACTACTGACTGTCGCAGAAACCCAGTCGCACGTTGGTTTGACTTGGAATAGTATATTCCGTTGCAAACCAATAAGTAGATACAACAAATTACAAATTTATATAATAAAGAAATATTCCAGAACATTCTTGGAAATTCAGCTGGATCATTAAATTAAATGATTATTGTATTATTGTAGATTAATATATGAGCTGTGCTTACATAAGTGCACTTCTTTGTCTCAACTGCCACATCACAAGGGCTTCTCTGCTTCCTTCAAGATCTCTGCTTCCTATCCAGCTTTATACCAATATCTATTGGATAACCCAGTGAGTGGGCCATCATTTGTCCCCACTGTAATTGCTGCTCTCCATTCTTTTAACAGGTTATGGGCCCCAGTTTGCCCTGACCTCCTTTGGCACTCTCAAGCTACCTCAGTTGATGAAAAGGACTTGAGTGGCTTGCCAACCTGTTGGGGATTGAGATGATCTCCCTGTTGAATTACCTCATGTCCACAGGATCCTCTGCTTCTTTGCAGATGCTATGGCCCATGGCTGTTTAGAATGAAGCACTGTGCATTCATTGCTGCATCTGCTCCCTGAACTAAGCTAATATCTACTATTCCTCCTCTCTCTGGCCCTACTGTTTACCCATTTTGGGCAATCAGTGTGCAGTCCTATCTTGCTATGATTACCATGTCTAGTTTCCCTTATAATGCCAAGGATATACTTACTTCCTCTACTATTCCTTTTACTCAGGATCAAGATGAGCACACAAGGTATAGCAGCCTTGATTCTCAGACACTTGGGATAATGAACTCATCCCTAGCTCACAATATCCTAATGTATGGGAAAGAGAATACAGAGTTTCTCTAGAACTATTTGTGCAACAAGTATGGCTCTTCTGAGCCTACTTTTGTCTTTGTAAACTATTAGCACACTAGACATTTCCAGATCTCTAGGAATAGTGACCCTGCTTTCTAGATCACAGAACTCAATACTTTCTACTTTCTACACTAAATGAGAGTATAGCAACTTAGCCTAAGATGACTTAATTATCCTCTAAGTCTGAGTTAACAAAGAGAACTTGATAAAGTTTCCATTGGATTCTTGTTATGAGATCCCAAAAAAGGAAATAACTTCCTGTGCTTTTGAACAGTTAATTCACAACCTCAAGATATATAATGTAATAAAACTATAAATAGTATGGGAACCTTAAGTAAACTATATCATGTGATTAGGTCAAGTAATTATAAACATTCTGGAAAAACATGTGACCATAAGACTTTTATGTACAGACCATGTAAAAGTAGTATAAGTAGGGTATAGAATACAACAGAGAACTCTATCGAGTTCTTCTTGAACATCTACCTAGGATGATTACTAAGAACTATCATAGTCCATTGATAACAATTCTATATACTACTTATACAACTACTATATAGTCTATGTACTACTTTTCCACACTCATCATATGATCTATCATGTTATGTGACTTGTGACACTTGTGATGTGACCCTTTCCCATACTCCTTCCTGTATAGTAAGTCCAAAAGTAAAAGTAAAAGAAAAGAAATATAAATAATGACTTAGCTGTTTTGCCAAGTCATAATACTACTTGGTCTATATATCTTTGTATTCTACTAATATTAACTACCAGATGTATCTTTACTGTACAAGGTAGTTTTAATTCTACTACATTTGATAATATAATTTCTTTATCTTATGTCAAATGGCTAAGTTATTATTTATATTTATTTTCTTTTACTTTTACTTTTGGACTTACTATACAGAAAAAATTATGAGAAAGGGTCATATAATGAATGTAGAAAAGTAGTGCACAAACCATGTAGTAGTTGTATAAGTAGTATACAGAATCCAATAGGAACTTCATTGAGTTTTCCTTGTTAACTTAGACTTGGAGTGGGCTTAAGTTGTCTTAGCTAGAGTCTTATACTAGAACTCAATTCCACTTCACAAGTACTATCTGCCTTGGACCTTGCTTATCTTCATTCTTATTTCTTATTGACCCTCGGCCAGTGATCATCATGACCATCAGCCATCTCTATATATAGCTAAGCCCTTGGTTTAAGGGGACTTTGCAGTTAGTTAGGAACTGTGAGTAGAGATACAGTACCAAATCCAGGTATTGTATTTAAGATCTGACCTTGCAATTGAGTAATGTTTAGTAGCTACTTATACCTTTCTTAGTATAAACCTTGTGCTGCTGTTATACTGCCAGCAAATTTACAGCAGAAAGTAGCATTTGATATACCTTATACTAACAAATTCCTAATTGAAATTTGCTCTAGAACCTATTATTAGTCCTTAGAACATACCAAAGTGTTATATAAAACAATAAGCAGACAGAATTGGACCTAGATGTCAGTGAGCCAACTCTTAAGCTGGAATAAAGCCAACTGCTCTTTATTAGCATTTGACAAAGAGAACTCGATAGAGTTCCCATTAGATTTTGTATACTATTTATACATAAAAAGTAACCCTAACCCTTCCCTTTTATCCTGCACTTTCTTATGAGTCACTTTTTTCTCATATGTCCATTAATAAGAAAATAAAAGAAATGAAAATGAAAAGAAAAATAATAATCAGAAAATAAAGAAAAATAAAATAAAAGAAATATAAATATTGACTTAGCTGTTTTGCCAAGTTATAACACTACCTTCCTTTTAAGTTTTCTTGTCCCAATAAAGGAGTGCAAAAGGGAATTGCATACTGGAACAAACAAAATAATGATGTGCCAGCTCCTAATTACGTGCTAAAGGTCCAAGGGGAGATAATCAAAGTTAAAGGTTTATAAATAATTAGAGAAATAAGAATTATACATAGCTCTAGTAAAATATATGTTAGTGGTTGTAAAAGAATCATAAGATCTCTCTAGATCATCATCACATAGCCTTTCTAAGATGTCAACCTTTACATACTGTGACAAAAGCTCCTTTGGAAAATACAGTTAGTTGATCACTCATAGATCCTTCACACTCAGTTGCCCCCTTGTCTGCACTCCCAACACTGAACCTTACAGGTATGATGCAATCCAAGTGTGCACCTAGCCAAGCTTTCCCAGCCTACTGTCCTCTCCGAAGCCTGCCTGAGTTGCATCTGTATTTTCTCTCTAGATCGAGTTTTAGATATATTCTGTGTTCTTCTCAAGACACCCTACTAGTCCTAATCTTCTTGTAAAAAAGCTAAACTCCAAGCTGGAATTAAGCCAACTGCTCTTTGTTTAGCAATTGACAAAGAGAACTCGATAGAGTCCCTATTAGATTTGCTATACTATATATACAATTACTATTATGGTTATGCATCTTGTCTCCCACAGTCCTCATGTCCATCAGCTGACTTCTTTGTCACATACTGTGACCATGACCATAACCATGTAATGTGACTGACATGACTATTCTGTGACTCTATGATAGTTATGTGATATATTCCCATGCTCCATCCTAGTAATAAAGAAAAGAAAAGAAATATTAAATAATGACTTAGCTGTTTTACCAAGTCATGACACTTCTTACTCTCAATAGATCCACATTCACGATTCTAGAGGCAGTGTAGATAAAGATAGGAGTCAAGAGATTCTTCTTTCTATCCAACTGTACTCCAGATACTATATTAAAGTATTACAAAGCCCTGAAACTCAAGAAGTAAAATATAAAAAGTGAACTATTACTACTTTTAGATTTTCTTTGACTTCTTTTTGTCTTAAGTCCTTCTAAAATCCTACTGATGACATGGCCCTCTCCTGTCTTTATGATGATGTGTCCCCTCACCAAGTCCTTCCTATCAAAGATGATGTATCTTTGTTACAGAAAAGTAACTACTAAATAGTGTTATGGAAATATAACAAAATATCTATTCAAATAAACTACATAAATAGCTAGACCCTTGTTAGCAAGTAGCCTTGCTAACATCGCCCTTTGGATATAGTGGTAAACTATATAGTATGTGACTACTGGTCCATAGTACAACTATGACAGCTACTATCACAAAAGGTCACTTACTAATTTGTGAACAGGGTTTTGATACTTAAATAGTTCAAAAAAGTGAAGTTGTTATGACTTGGCAAAATGGCTAAGTTATTATTTATATTTCTTTTCTTTTCTTATTGGACTTACAACTACAAGATGGAGTGTGGGAAAGTATCATGTGACTTTGTCACAATATCACAGTGGGTGATGGATGGTCATAGTCACAATGTGTCACATGACTAGAGTAACATGAGGACCATGGGAGAGTAAGCACATAGTCATAGTAGTAAAATGTATAAGTAGTAGAGAATTAAGCAAGAACTCCATCGAGTTCTCTTTGTCAAACTCTGAACAAAGAGACAGTTGGCTTAATTCCAGTCATCAGACTTTAGATGCTGACACTAGAACTCGATTCCATACTCTGAGCACTATCCACCTCGGATCCTGCTCAATCTTACTCTCATCATAATCAACTCTCGGTCGCTGATCACCACAATCAGTAACCACCTCCATACATAGCTGGGCCCTTGGCTTAAGGGGACTTTGCAGTCAGTTAGGGACTGCAGGTGGAGACACAGTACCAAGCTCAGGTATTGCGTTCAAGACCTGACCTCACAATTGAGTGGTGTTTAGTAGATACTTGTACTGTTCTTAGTATAAACCTTGTGCTGCACTCCATTGTGAGTGGTACACGCAGAGGAGTGACGGTTATCTCTTAAGGAGCCATCTAGATTAGAGATCCCATCCGTTGGGTGATAGTCTAACCATAGTATTAGGGCAGTAGGTAGTAAGGCAGTAGGTGTCTGGTTGGGTGAAGATCTTGCACCCCAACAGATGTAGCATAAGTAAGATCAATCATCAACTCCATACCCTCTGAGACGTTATCACAATGTCTCAAACACAATACAACCAACTTATGAGCAACCTGCTCAACGAGAAGTGTGCCCTCGCTAAATTAAGGGCAGAGTTAGAAGGAAGGAAGGGGAAGTTGTGTCAATGTTGTAAGAAATTCAGGCACCTGGCCCGAAACTGCAGGAATAGGAGAGGAGAGGAAAAGGGGACTGTTGTCCCCCAAAATAAATTTGAAGTATTGAGTAGCAGAGTGATGCAGTGTGGAGTAGAAGAAAAGACGATAAGGAGCGTGAGGATATCAGGGATGAAGTGTTTTAGGTGCGGAGAGAAAGGACACAAGTGCAGAGAGTGTCTATTGTGGAAAAAGAGGCCGGCGCACCCTAAAAAGGGAAAGGTGCAGGAAAAGGAGGAGAGGTTGAAAAGAGTAGAGAAAGGAGGAGCGGTGTGCATGGCTAAGCCACAAGAAGCGCAGCAAGGAGAGTGGAGGAGGAGTTCATAGGAGCAGCTGAGGGAGAGGGCTAAGTGGTACTGTAGACCAATAGCACCACAAGACGCAGAGTTATGGGAGTTGGGATAGTGAGGCCAAGGAGCCGTCATCACATATTTAAGATGCCCAAGATGTGGCAAAGGAGGATGTTATGTGGAAGATGATTAGGGACAAGGAATACTCCCCTATTGGAAGAGGAAGAAGATAAGTTGGTGTGGATGCAGAGGAGGAAAGGAGCAAAGCGGCACACAAGCAAGAGACTCGAGAGGTGCAGCAAGGGAAGAGGAAGCAGCGCGGTCCAGAGAGGCAAAGGTGCAGCGAAGCGGTGCATGGTCAAGAGAACCAGAAAGCGCAGCAAAAGAGAGAGAAAGCAGTGCACCCATAGAGAGGAAAAGCACAGCAAGAGAGGGGGGTAGTCAACAGGAGGTCAGGAGAACCTTCAAAATGTTGAGGGAAGTGTGGTTGAATATTGGAGTAGAGAAGGTAGATATACATGAAGGCGTAATGATAAAAGCGCTCTTGGACAGTGGTGCAACGGAGATGTTTATGGATAGCTAGGCATGGGTTCAAGTTGCAAAAGTTAGAAAGACCACTAGTCGTTAGGAATGTAGACGGCACCAACAATAGTGAAGGGGCCATTACACACCAGGTAGAGTGCAACGTATTCTACAAAGGCCACATAGAAAGAATGAGGATAGATGTATGTGATCTGAGGAAAACAGAGATGATATTGGGCATGCCATAGTTAGCAGCCCACAACCCAGAAATAAACTGGGAGACAGGGGAGGTTAAAATGACGAGATGCCCACCCTTGTGTTGTCATGACTTGGCAAAATGGCTAAGTCATTATTTATATTTCTTTTCTTTTCTTTTTCTTTTTCTTTGGACTTACAACTACGAAGTGGAGCGTGGGAAAGTATCACGTGACTTTGTCACAATGTCACAGTGGTGTGATGGATGGTCACAGATAGTCATGTCACAAGGTGTCACATGACTAGAGTAACATGAGGACCATGGGAGAATAAGCGCATAGCCACAGTAGTAAAGTGTATAAGTAGGTAGAGAAATGAGTGAGAACTCTATCGAGTTCTCTTTGTCAAACTCTAAACAAAGAGACAGTTAGCTTAATTCCAGTCATCGGACTTTAGATGCTGACATCATATCAGATAGGGGACCACAGTTCGCAGTAGGGTTAATGTGGGAATTGAATGAGATGTTGGGGATTAAGAGTAAATTGTTGACGGCGTTCCACTCTCAAACAGATGGACAAACAGAAAGGGTGAACCAGGAGTTAGAACAGTACTTAAGGATGTTCATCGATCACAGGCAAGAACAGTGGCCAGAGTGGTTAGGAACAGCAGAGTTTGTGTATAACAATAAAGTGCACTCAAGTACTAGAATGTCGCCTTTCAAGGCAAATTACGGGCAAAATCCCAGGATGGGGTTTAAGGGAAGAAAGAAGGGGAGATATGCAAGAGCAGAGAAATTCATCGAGAAGATGAAGGAAATACAGGAGGAAGCAAAGGCAGTACTAGGGAAGGCGCAAGCAGATATGAAGAAATACGCCAACAAGAAGAGATCGGACATAGAGAAGTATAAAGTAGGAGACTTGGTCATGCTCAGTACCAAAGATCTGAAATATCAAATGGTCAGAAGGAGGACAGAGAAGTTGACAGAGAGATTCGTCGGTCCTTATAAAGTCAGGAAGATAATATCATCGAACATGGTCAAATTAAAACTACCTAGTACAGTAAAAATACACCTGGTAGTGAACGTCAGTAGAATATGACAATATGTAGAACAGGTGGAGAGGCAAAAAAAGGAGCAACCAGCCCTGGTAATAATCGAAGGGGAAGAAGAATGGGAGGTAGAACGTATACTAAATAAAAGAAAGATCAGAGGTAAAGACAAGTATTTAGTACGTTGGAAAGGATTCACAGCAGAATCAGACACATGGGAAGGAAGGGAGAATTTAAAGAATGCACAAGAGGCAATCGAAGAATTCAAGAAAGAATATCGATGGGATATGGAAGATGTGGCGCAACAAGAGCACGAAGAAGAAACATTCCAACGAAGAGAACTACCAGGGAGGTTTATGGCAAAGAAGTTGTATAGATGGTTAGACAAGCAATACGACCAGGAATATTAGGGAAGGATGGAAAGGAATTGGAGGTGATGGAAGGGCAAGAAGCCAGTAAGAAGAGGGATGATGAAGACGATCCCGGAAGAGAAAGAAGAAGCTGAAGAAGAAAAATCAAGAGTTCAAGAATGGACGGAGGAAGATGAAGATGAAATGGGCAACATGGTAGACCCATATTATGAGTTGTAGAGAAATTCCTCGGAACGAGAAAACTTAAGAGGGGGGTAGTGTCATAACTTGGCAAATTGGCTAAGTCATTATTTATATTTCTTTTCTTTTCTTATTTACAACTACAAGATGGAGTGCAGGAAAGTATCATGTGACTTTGTCACAATCTCACAATGGTCACGTCACATGTCACAGTCACAGTAGATCACATGACGAGAGTAACATGAGGACCATAGGAAAGCAAGCGCATAGTCACAGTAGTAAAGTGTATAAGTAATAGAGAAATGAGCAAGAACTCCATCGAGTTCTCTTTGTCAAACTCTAAATAAAGAGACAGTTGGCTTAATTCCGGTCATCGGACTTTAGATGCTGACATCTCTAGTCCATATGCATCATATTTTCCAGTAATTTCCTTTCTTTCTTTGAATTTAATTATTGATCTTTCTCTTTTCCTTTCTTAGGTGTCACTCCGCTAATCTTCCAGTATGTCCTATTGCTTTCTAGGGCCTTTCCACATACGGGGTCGCAGTCACCTTTATTTATATAACTGCTCTCTGTTTTCAAATCACTCTATTCCTTTGTCATCTTTACTTCTCCTATCTATGGCTTCCTTAGTAACTGGTGAAACTCATAATGTCTTCTTGGAGCTATCTGACGCCATCTCCAACATTTTCCATCATAGCCAATGCTATGCTCATCATGAGACCACTCTTGGTTCTCTTAAGATGGCTATCAATAGTTTAGCTGAACCCATTGTAAGTATTCTTTTTCTGTTTCTATTGTTTGATCTTCTTTTTCTCATTGTATTCCTAATAGCGACTCTATCTAGATTAACTCAATTCTGATCCTACTGCCATCGGCAAACCTGATTATATCAAAATCTTGGGCAAGACAAAACGGTCATACGAGATCTTTCGTAAGGACCACGACCATTCATTCATTTATCCCCCCATTTATAAGCAGTTACAGACTTTTATAAGTTAATATGAGAAGAGTCTGAAGGTATCTGATATTCGTTCTAGTATCCCGTCCACTCAGCAGGATCCCCCCCCTGGTAATGGTGGCGTCTCAAGCACCAATACTGGCAAGTCCAGTACTTCTAAGATATATATTTCTTCTTTTTCTCCTTTCTAGATCCAATTGTTAATATTTCTTTCTCTTTTCTCTTAGCGTCACAAGGTCAAGGCTTTGCCTCCTTCTAATAGTGAAGCTAACATTTCAGATAGCGATACCAATGAGGTAATCTTTATCATATATGCCCCATATAATAATATCACTAAATGTCTTTTTCGTCAGGCTTCTGTTCGTTTTTCCTTCTCTCTCTATCTGGATGATCTCTTATTTCTCTTTGACAGTCTCCTATGCAGGTTGACAATACTGGTGGTCCTTTTGCTCCTGCTGTTTCGCCATCCATGCCTCCACTGGCTTCTTCAGCTCTACTTATGGGGACTATTCCTATCTCTCACTTTCTAGTAAGTCTTTTCTCTAGATTATTGCTTCTTTCTCTTGACATTCTTTCACCTCCTCAGTTTGCCTCTGCACCTCTGTCTATTACTGGTTCTGATGGCAGTCTTGCTAAGGAAGGTATGTTTCTTTCTCTCTTTATTTTTCTTTCTTCTAACTTGTCTTTTTACAGCTTGCGCCGTCTTTCATGCTACCTAGGACTTTTACAAGCAGGGTATTCATGCTCAGAACTCCATGCTTCACTCTTGTTCTCTTCCCACTATTGAGGTCGCTCTCATCTTTGCCTTCTCTAATGTCCTCCAGGCTATCTACTCTCTCGAGAATGCAGCTCACAACTATAAGGATACCACTGAGGAACAGGAGCACCTTTCCTCTATCTATGACTTCTACATTTCTGCTCGGTCTGCTAGGTAGTCTGCCTTGCCTTCTGTGATCTTGTCTGTTTGGCTACTTGTTTCATAGTTTTACTTTATATTCTCCACTCAATTGTATCTCACCTGTTACTCCCAATCCAAGAGTTTTGTTATTGCTTCTCTTGTGTGATTATCTCTGTCTGATTCTGCAGTAAGCTCCTGTAAGCTCTCCTCAGACGTATCTAGTAAGTCTTTTACTTCCGAGTTAAAGTCTAGTTTCTTTCTAGAGAGGTATGGTAGTACTCTCAAGACCACTACTTTGTTCTGCTATACTGAACTGTCAAGTTCAGCTAAGATATAAGTACCTTCTTGTAATTTTCTCACAACTACCATAAGTCCTAGATACCTTGGTTTTATTTTCCTATCTGCCAACATTTCTATAGCTGAATTTTTTACCAAAACCAGACTTCCTAGCCCTAGATCGAACTCTTCTATCTTATGTTGCAGATCTCTCTCTAATTGTAGAGTTCTTCTAATCTTCTCTTTAGTCACTTTCTCTCTCATTTCTTCTATATGAGCTACATGTTTAGCTAAGGCCATTGCTTGTAATCCTATTAGCTCCTCTTTAGAGAGCATTCTCTCTGGATATTTGACTAACAATGTTGCTTCTATTATGTCCAAAGGTATGGTTGGATGTGTACCCATCACCATAAAGTATGGTGAATACTCTGTCCTTTTTCTTATTGTAATTCTATCTGCCCACATCACATGGTGTAAGTACTAAGCCCACTTTCTGATATCTCCCTTTGTTGCTTTGTATAGCATCTATCTGAGATCCCAATGCAGTCTTTCAATTATACCATTTGCTTGTGAGTTATAAGAAGAAATTGTTACTCCTTTTATTCCATACTTCTCTTCTAGCCACTTCACAGCTTTCTTAAATAGGGCTCTATTGTTGGTAACTATCTTTACTAGACTTCCCCATCTATATATAATATCTTCAAATAGCCATTGTCCTATAGATCTAGTATTCTCTTCTTTTAGAGCTTTAGCTTCCATTCAGGACAATAGTCTACATCTCCCATGTACTATATATTTACAGCCATTTGAAGGTGGATTCATATATACTGTATCTGCATGCAAAACTTGGAAAATTGACGGTATATGCGTCACTTCTGGTGGTAGTTCTAGAGCCCTTCTTTGTCTAACTTAACACATGTGGCAGGTTCTAACATACCACACGGCATCTTTTTCTATTTCTGGCCACCAGAATCTCTGCTAAAGCAATTTATTGGTAGCATAGCCACCTTGGTGTCCCATCTTATTATGGCACGACTTTAACAGTCTCATTCGGTCTTTTTTAGCCACAACTAATTGTAGACTGTTATTTCTGGCATTTTTCTTATACAATCTCCCATCTCCTTTATCTAACCAATAATGAGAAGCTGCTCTTATTAAGCTAGCCTGCTCTGCTGTTAGCTTTCCAAAAGATCTCCTGCTCTTGGTTGCCAATAGCTCTTTTATTTGTTTTATTCTCTCATCTATTCTTTTTGCATAATTGTTTCTTCTATTATCATCATACTCTTTCTGACCACTCTCTAGATCCTGCTTAGGCTCTTCACTAGCAGTTTCTAAGAAGATATCTCCCATCTTGTTAGCACTATCTCTGTTACCATCTTCTACTAGACCTTTCTCTAACTCTAATAAAGGCTCTTTTTCTATACTTTCATAAAAGAATCCCTCTCTAGAGTCAATTTCCTCATAAAATTCCTCTAATTCCAATGGATCCAAGCTTGTGGGATCTTCTTTCATCATCACTATATCTCCTGCCCTATCATTGGTACCATCTTTAAAATCTTCTTCTGGTAGATCTCCTAGATACTATTTCCTTCTAGACAAATCATCTGGTCCAAACATTCTTTTTTTCTTGTGTACAATTTCAAAGAAGAAATGAGTTCGTATATAGTTTACCCATCTATTTATAGTGGCATTTGGCATCTTTTCTGGGTTGTTTAACATTCCTATTAGATATTTGGTGTCTGTTTCTACTATAAAATTTCTATATCCTCTGAATAAATATATCTCCTGTTCTAACGCTCGTCTCAGTCCACATAATTCTCTCTTTGGCTGGAAATACCTCTGTTGCCATGGATCCATCAGTAAAGAGTTAAACTTTACATAATGGATCTTTTTAGGATCTTTTTTATCTCTCTGATATATGTAATATCCTACTGCTCTCCATGACGTATCCACTGCTAAGACTAGTGGCTGTTCACTTGAGAACTTTGGATTTCTCATGTGAAAATAGTCTTCTATAAGTATCTTAAGGTCTTGTTGTGCTTTCTGTTGTATAGGTCCCCATTCAAATGGAATACCTTTCTTAACTATCTCATATAAGGATGCTGCTACCCTCACAAAGTTAGGTATATGATTTTTGCATTGCACTGCTATTCCTAGGAAGGCCCTTATATCTGTAGTATCCTCACAAGGTCCCTAGTGCAATATCTTTCCAATTGCATTATCAGTCAGCTTTCTCCCTTCATATGAATACTCAAATCCTACTATAGTAATATGATCACTACATACCATTGTCTTAGGACCTGAGAAGGTCCCTTCAGCGTACTTTATTCTCTGCAATATTCTATTAACATTCTTTAGATGCTCAAACACGAACTTTTTAACTTTTGGATTTCAATCTAGAGTCTTTACTCCGCCTCCTGGTAGCTTATACCTAATCTTAGGACCTCTAATTGGCACATCATCAATGTATGGTAATGTATACTTAGGTATTTCATCCCTTAATATATATGTCACATCATCATGAAATATAGGCACTGAATTAGTCTATCCTATTGGTAGAGTAACCAGTCTTAATGCTCTGAAGGGCATCTGGAAGGTGGTTAGGTCTCTAGACTGTTCTGCAAGTACTCTCTCATTGTATCCTACATATAAATCTAATATTCTGCTATAAGCTCTTCCTGCAAAGTGCATAGCTAACTCTTCAGTTGCTGGCGGCAGTCCCAAATGTGCTATCGTCACTCTGTTCAGTGGCTCTAGACTGTGCACTATTCTTAAGCTCTTGCCATCCTTTTTTATTACACAGAACCATTTAGACTGATAGAACGAGTTTGACGGTTCATAAACTCCTATCTCTATCTTTCTCTTAATTATCTTGCATACTTCTTTATGAATAGCTAGGGGAATTCTAAAGGGTTTTTCTACCCACGGAATATATGCAACCATTGATATCTCTACTGTTGAAAGTACTCTTCTTTAAATTTTCCTCTCTCTGTATTATCCCATGCAAAGGCTTCATTCTGTTCTCCTATTAGCCAGTGCATTAATTTTCTTTCTTCTGGCCATAAGAATCCTTCTTCATGAGCCATATTCAACTTCTCTTTTCTCTCTAAAGTGTAATGTTCTCTAGGTTCAAACTCTGGTGGATGTTCTGGTAACTTAGGCATTCCTTATAAAGGATTACCCACTATTTCCCTTGTAATTCTGAATCTTTCTGGTAAAGTCCCCAGTATCAGTTTCACTTTCAAGGCTACTAGCTTATACTTCTTTGCAAAGCAACTTGCGACTTTCTCCTCTATTTCCTCTAGATTACTTGCTTCTTCTTCTACAGCCATCCAGCGCCGGTAAAAGGTATCAGGTCTCCTTATTTTCTATATTATTTGTTCTAGAAGTATCACTTCCTCTTTTCCTAAAGTTGGCTTACTTCTCTCTAGATACAATAGTTTCAACTCATCTATGCTTAATATATTTCCTGCTATTGGCAGAACCTCACTGATAAAAGGCCTCCCGTCTCAATCTAGTTTGATTATACAAAGAACCTCTCCTCTGGGAAATGTCTCAGATTCCTCAAGGTTCACCAAAAATTTGCCAAGCTCTCTACTTTCCGTGGCAATTCCCCTCTTTTATATGTTGGTATGGCTACCTTAGCTCCAGTATTCGGACAGGTAATATACACTGTCTGATTTCCTTTCTTATCATTAACAATTCTACTCTCTGTTATGGTGTCAAATGGCCACCCCAACAATACTGTATAAGGCGCCACATCCATTACATGTACCTATAAGAGTACTGTCACTCCTCCTAGAGTGAACAGTATGTTTCTTGCCAGTTTGCATGTTCTAAATAGTGATTCATTTGCACTCTGCATCTGAATGCTAAGACTAGGATCCCAGCTTACTTTATTGGCAGCAGCTATCTTCTTGGTCATTGAGACTATTTGTGAGCTGCTATCTAATAACATTTCTTCTTCTCCGATGCCATTTATCACAGCTGGTACTACTCTCAGGTGAGCCATATCTGGCACTACTCTCTCTTCTTTTTCTCCTTCTTTTTTTATCGCAAATATCTAACAACTACACTCTTCTGGACTCAATCTCTCTAGGAACTGTAAAACTAGATCAGCCACAGCCTAAACCTCCACAACTTCGCCATCTTCTATCTCAATGACTTCCTGCCACTTTTCTGGGCTCTCCAAACTGTTAACCGACACCACTTTCTTTTGTGGCTGGTTGTCTTCCTTTTCTTGATCTTTGTCCTCTCTAGATTCATCCTTATTCGAGTGTTTACTTATTAAGATTTCTTTTAAGGCTACTCGCAACTTCGGCACTATAGCCCATAATTCTTTAGGAGTCACTTTCATTTCTCCTTCCAATATCCTATCTAATATTTCCTTAGCCTTAACTCCTTCCTCAATTGGCACTCTATTCTTTATTGGCATGTTCCTCCAAGGAAATTGCCTGAAATATTTAGCTAAGAGTGGTGGAACATTGACTACTAGTACCTGTGTGGGCACCTTTCAATAAGGAAACTCGTGGTTTTGACTTGTAGTCAATACTCTAGATCCACTACAAGTTCCATTTTCTGCTCTTTCCAGTGAGAATTCCTCCTCATTTTGATTCCATCTATTTATCTCTAAAGCCTTCTCATTCCAAAAGCGAACCTGTCTTTCAAATGGTGGCCTCTTCATCAGTGTCTCTAAAAACCTGACTTCTTTCTAGGAGCTGAGTTCTGTTTTGTCTAAATATACTCTGCTGCCATTCTTCTCAGAAAGAACTCCATGCCCTCTTCTTCTAATTCTGGTGTCGGCTCTCTTTCTAGACTCATTTTCTGTAACATGACCTCTAGGCTACCAACTTTCTTTCTTAAGTGGGACAGTTCTTCTAACTGTCTATTCTCTCTAGATGAGGCCTTCATCTGTCTCCTTACTGGTTAGGATGACACTATGATCCCTTCTGTGTCTGGCTCTTAATCCCATATATTGCAGGTTTCTAATTCTGGATCTCCCTATATCATCATTGCTATTGACGATGGCAGATGTTTCCTTACACAGTCCTTGATGGTCATGTTATGCTCCATTAGTATGGGTTCTCCATTTGCGAACCTTACCGTAAATTTATCTACCAATATTAATCTTTTCTTTTCATCTTAGGACAAAACAAGAACAAGTAGTCTGTCTCAAAGCAATAGAAGCACTTCCTTAGAGGTCTAAATGGCCCCATTTGTGGTGGTCCCTGTCCATACCTTGGTGGGAATCCTCCTACTTCTTTTGTTGGTGGTGCCGATGTTATACCACAAATGAATTTTCCACAGAAGATAACATTTGATATGCTTTATACCAACGAATTCTTAATTAGAGTTTACTTTAGAGCCCTTTTTATACCCTCAGAATGTACTACCATATAATAAAGACATTGAGCAAGGGAGAACCAACCCAGAGCTCATGTTGATACCTTGGGAAGCAAGCAGGATGAGCTAGCATCAGGTTTAGAAAGAAAGTCATAGAGGGACTATGCTCTAGATCCATTATAGGATGGAACTGACTTAGAAATATGGCAGACTAGGACTCTAGAACCAATAGTGTTTGAATGACAGACTTAGATAAATAGACTTTGGTTGCAATTAAGCATTGATGGCATCAAATCAATTATATTTAGATAAATAAGCCCTAGAATGCGACTTGGAGATACTAGATATTGAGTGGGGTTTACTGACTACTTAATAGGTAACCAGGGAGGTCCTTCTTACAAAGCAATATTAAAGGGAGTAATGGGAGATCAGGAAGAATATTCTAGAGAGAAGTGACAATGAAGATACGTTATCTTTGATGGAAAGAATAGTTTCCTTTTTATATTTTATTCCTTGAGTTTTAGGGCTTTGTAATCATTTTAATATAGTATCCAGTATGCAGTTGGATAAAAGGAGGAACCTCTTAACTCCTACCTCCATCTACACTGCCTTTGGAATCATAAATGCAAATCTATTGAGAGTAAGAAAACTGGGACTAGTGGGGTATCTTGAGAAGAACACAGAATATACCCAGAACTCAATCTAGGGAGAAGATATAAATGCAACTCAAACAGGCTTCAGAGAGGACAATAGGCTGGGAAAGCTTGGCTAGGTGCACACTTGGATTGCATCACACCCATAAGGTTCAGTGTTGGGGGTGCAGACAAGAGGGCAACTGAGTGTGGAGGGTCTATAAGTGATCAACTAACTGTATTTTCCAGAGGAGCTTTTGTCATGGTATATAAAGGTTGACACCTTAGGGAGGCTATGCAACAATAATCTAGAGAGATCTTACAATCCTTTCACAATCACCAATGTATATTTTATTGGAGCTGCATATAATTCTTATTTTCTAATTATTTATAAACCTTCATCTTTGATTATCTCCTCTCAGACCTTTAGCACACAATTGGGAGCTGGCACAACATGGTTTTGTTTGTTCCAGTATGCAATTCCCTTTTGCATCCTTTCACTGATATTTGTTCTTATGAGTATATCAGTGTCTTTATACTATCTAGAGCCCCCTGTATACTCTTCTTATGGTACTCTCGTGATTTCTCTTGTTTCTCATATAATGTCTTTAATACATTTATATCCTGTTGCAAGGCCTCTATATCTAGATATGCCTCGACTTTTCTCACTGACTCTTCTTTACTATAATACACCAGTCCTCTAGTGTCTGGGTCCACTTTTCTGTTCCTAGACAATATCACTAGTGTATGTTTCAACACCCATACTATTGTTTTTTCACTAACTAGCTCTACAGCTTTCTGCACTACGTGATCTAGATCGTAAGGATCCTCAATACGACTTTTTCCTTGTGCATCTATCTTAAGTGTCCCTTGTATGCTTAATCTAGAATTAAGTGCATCTTAAAAGGCACTATCTAATGTCTTAACAAAGAGCTCTACAAGCTCCTTGTTTCCTGTCACTGCCGGCAGTCTAAGATATTTCTGCGCAATATACACAAACCTTCTCTTAAAGCTCATGAGTCGTTCCTCCTCTAATAAATTGATCCCAGCATTCTCTCTACATAATCTTCTTAATTTATCCATACTACCCTGTTCTTTAGTAGTTAGTTCTGGATACTTTGTCTTAAGTCTCTCTAAAAACTGATTCTAAGATCTAGCTTTATATTCTTCAAAGCTGGTCTACTGGTCATGTATATCAGCATCCACATATCCTATAATTCAATCTAGTTTCTTTTGATCCTCTGTGATTTCTGCAGTTCGGAACAGTTGTTCCATTATTCTAAGGAGATTTCTGAGCATTCTCGACTGTCCATTCCACTTAGGGGCGCTTGGGCTAAGGGGCATTGGCATATTCAATTTAGCAGTCATATTTGATTTAGTTTGCAAAGTAGTAATTGAATTAATAAACGGCAGCATCAATGTTCGAGATGATGGTAATGAAGTAAGATTATCAGAAAATGCTTGCGTCATCTCTGATGCAAGTTCTTCTAGTGATTCTTCAAGAATTATGCATACACTTGAGAGACTAAACCTTTCTGGGTAAGTAGGTCTAGTCCATTCCACTGAAGTATTTAAGAAGGGGTTCAGCTCAATATCTGAAGGAGATCCAAGGCTCAGAGTAGACCATTCTAATAGTTCTGACATCTCGGAACTGACACATTGTCTCTTTACTACAACTCTTGTTTTCTTCTATAGTATATGTTCTGGGTTATCTACTGGATGTACCAATCTGGCTCACTGCACTGTAGAAGTTTAATGACTCCTAGTTCTAGTTTCTGGTTGTTTTTCTGCTCTAGAAAGGTTTAAAGAATTAGGCATCTTTTAGAAATAAAGTTTAGGATGCTCAAAGTATTAAAGTGAAAGATAAGTGGAAAGAGTAAGAAAACCCTCAAATCTGAAACTTCCCTCATGGTAGGCTCTAGATAAAAGGATGCAAAAGAGAATTGCACACTGGGACAAACAAAACCATGCTATGCTAGCTCCCAATTGTGTGCTAAAGGTCTGAGGGGAGATAATCAAAGATGAAGGTTTATAAATAATTAGAAAATAAGAATTATATGCAGCTCCAATAAAATATACATTGGTGGTTGTGAAAGGATTGTAAGATCTCTCTAGATTATTGTTGCATAGCCTCCCTAAGGTATCAACCTTTACATACCATAACAAAAGCTCCTCTGGAAAATACAGTTAGTTGATCACTCATAGACCCTTCACACTCAGTTGCCCTCTTGTCTGCACCCCCAACACTAAACCTTATGGGTATAATGCAATCCAAGTGTGCACCTAGCCAAGCTTTCCCAGCCTATTGTCCTCTTCGAAGCCTGCCTGAGTTACATCTGTATCTTCTTCCTAGATTGAGTTTTGGGTATATTCTATGTTCTTCTCAAGATACCCCACTAGTCCTAGTCTTCTTACTCTCAATAGATTCACATTTATGATTCCAAAGGCAGTGTAGATGAAGGTAGGAGTCAAGAGGTTCTTCCTTTTATCCAACTGCATACCGAATACTATATTAAAATGATTACAAAGTCTTGAAACTCAAGGAATAAAATATAAAAAGAAAACTATTACTACTTTTGATGTTTCTTCAACCTCTTCTTGTGCTAAGTCTATCCTAATTCCCAGCGATGACATATTCTTATGGTGACACATCCTCTTCATTAAATCCTTTCCATCAAAGATAATGCATCTTCATCGTTGCTTCTCTCTAGAATATTCTTCCTGATCTCCTATCACTCCCTTTGATGTTGCTTTGTAAGAAGGCTCTCCTTGATTATCTATTAAGTAGTCAGTAAACCCCACTCAATGTCTAGTATCTTCAAGTTATGTTCTAGGGCTCATTTATCTAAATATAATTGATCTGATACCATCAATGCTTAATTGCAATCAGAGTCTATTTATCTAAGTCCATCGTCCAAACACTACTGGTTCTAGAGTCCTAGTCCACCATATCTCTAAGTCAGTTCCATCCTATAATGGATCTAGAGCATAGTTCTTCTATGACTTTCTTGTTACACCTGATGCTAGCTTACCCTACTTGCCTCCCAAGGTATTAACATGAGCTCTGGTTTGATTTTCCCTTGCTCAATGTCTTTATTATATAGTAGTATGTTCTGAGGATATAGAAAGAGTTCTAGAGTGAACTCTAATCAAGAATTTGTTATTATAAAGTATATCAAATGTTATCTTCCATGGAAAATTTGCTTGTGGTGTAACAACATGTCTCTCTTCTTTCTTTATAATGATACATTGTTATGCCAGACAGCCGTTTAGGCAATAAAAGTGATATTTTTCACCATAACAATAAGAATAACTAACTTGAGAGACAAGTTCAGCCCCCCAGAGATATTGTTAGATGCCTAGTCATAGACTCAAACATACTACTTGAGTAGCAGAGTAGTGGCTGTGACCACTACTACAAAGACCTCATAAGCATTGTCTAGAGAATTTCATAATAGATCTATAACAGAACTCCCCTCTAAAGTGTTCTCGAGAGCAGAAAGAACCTTAGAAAATGTTTTCTATAAGGATAATGTCATATCTTGATGGCAGTGACTTATTTATAACATCTAGGTTACTATCAGAGCAGGGCCATTGTAAGAAAGCTAAACTCCAAGCTAGAATCAAGCCAACTACTCTTTGTTTAGTGATTGACAAAGAAAACTCAATAAAGTTTCTGTTAGATTTTTCTATACTACTTATACAACTACTACATGGTTTGTGCACTTCTTTCCCATGCCTATCATATGACATCATGTGATATGACACTTGTGATATGACACTTTCCCACACTCCCTTCTGTGTAGTAAGTCCAAGATAAAAGGAAAAGAAAAGAAAAGAAAAGAAATATAAATAATAACTTAGCCATTTTGCCAAGTTATGACAGACTTAAGGTTTATCCAAGATAGATGTTTAGAAAGAACTTAATAGAGTTCTCTGTTAGATTTTACTAGCTACTTATATAAATATTCATTGGTCTATGTACCTATCTCTTGCAATCACATGACCCTTACTACTTATTGCTAGCCATATAAAAACTACTAGACTAGAATAAAATGAGTAGTTACTTTTCTATCTTCCACTTCCAGTGTTCCTCCCTGAGCTCTTATTAGGTGAGTCAGACAGTGTATACTATGCTTGCTAGCCCTGTCTCAATATACTGGCATTGTAAGGATATAGCCACAATGACTTAATTCTACTCCTAGTCCAAGTTGACAAGGAGAACTCAATAGAGCTCTCATTCAATTATTGTATACTGCTTTTATACACATTCAAGTATTTGTTACTATTTATATTGTCCCACATGTTCCTTTTCACTCACATGTCCAATCTTCAGAAACTAAAAGTAAAATAAAAGTAAAAATGGAAAATAAAACTAAATAAAATAATAAATAAATAAATATTGACTTAGCCATTTTACTAAGTCATGACTAAACACTATTGGATTAGTAATGCACAGGTATTTCTGACAGGATAGAGTTGCCTTTCACTCATTGAAGTCTCACTATGCCCTTACTCCTTCCTGACACTGAATCCTGTCACACAATGCTTGCATGGAACAAGATAAAAATATGTAGAATGCACATAAAGATAGGATGAGATCCCGTTCAGTAGTATCGGCGGATCAATACAATAACATTGTATTATGATCAGTGACTCAAACTGACTTTCATCAGCTAGCACAGATAGAAGGCGTACAGCCGGCTTTAGTTTTCAAGCAGCTTGCACCATAGTGGCAATGCGCAAGATTGAACTACAGTGATAGATGTACTATCCCTTGAAAGTGTAATCTAAAGAATGGAAG
>Ga0153958_1000062_pt1 | contig 21246 bp, 27 predicted proteins | sample TSFL042MetaG_FD_104719 | JGI IMG/M metagenome (GOLD analysis project Ga0153958, IMG submission 104719) | Attine ant fungus gardens microbial communities from Florida, USA - TSFL042 MetaG | ecosystem: Host-associated > Fungi > Mycelium > Unclassified | place: USA: Florida, Wekiwa Springs... | reverse complement strand
TCATCATCATCACCAAGATCTTTCAGCTCGTGAACTACTTCCACGACCACACGAATTAGATCCCTCTCGTTTGGTGAGAGCACACGCAACACATCCAGACATCTGGAGACAAGCGATTCGGGCAATGCTTCCTGAGAGATCATGTCTCTCACGAGCTGGAACATTTTTCGGCGTCCGATCTCATCTGCGTAGTCCAGATTCACAGCAACCTTGAGCATCTCGCCTATGACAAATTCCTTGTCAATGCGGGCGTCTTCTTCTGCCTCAGTTGGACGACCACGAATGACTCTATCCTGCTCTGCAACATCCAAGTCTTCCTGATATGCATTGTAGGCAGCTTGGATCCGGTAGGCAAGAGAAGTGACAACAGGAAGAGAAGAATCAAGTTTCTCCGTGTCTTTAATGACAACGCAATGTTCAACAAACACACGAACGAGAAATGCTCGCTCTGGAGTGAGGCTAGCCCAGTAGTCATCTAGGGTATCGATCAGTGTTCGTTACTGAGAATAGTTGATCAAACGTGCCCTTAAACTCTAGGTGGTCGAAGATATCACGACGTGTGTCAAAAATGCTCAAAAGTGCATCCTCTGCAACAGTGCTCTCCGTAAGATCAAAGAGATTCAGAAGAGCGAGTACGTCGCTATTAATGTCCTTGGTTTCGTCATTCTTAACCTCTCCGCGGGCAACGTCCACCCAGGTGCCGAGTAACGAACCTGCAGCTTGGCGAACAGTGGGCTCGCGATCACCTAAACCATTGCGAATGATGAGTTCTCTTTGAGAAATAGTGAGAACGCGAGGATGAACTATCCCAATGCCCGAGCCTTCAGAGTCGAAGCAATGTTGATCTAGGATGGCAGAGTAAACAAGTTTGCGCATAATAGTGTCGGTGTCGCGGGTGCGAGCGAAAACGGCATCTAGAGTGACAGAAGATAATGGAATATTGAGCAATGCAGCTCTTCGGACGTCTCTGCATACAAAAAATGAATACACCTTCAGGACAACTACAAATGGATAAACGGACGCTGCAGGATCACAACTAAGGATCTCAAGCAAAACTTCAAGAGCGGTAGGTTCTCCTTCCTCCACGTCCGATGGATCTTCTGAGCCACATAGCTTTGAGAGTGCTATTACAGCCTGAACACGAACAAAGGTTTCTTTGTCATGTACGCGCTCAAAGAGGGCCTTACGGAGATCTGCGTATAACATTTCACTGTGCCTAGTAAGCCAGGAGTATCGCACGAACAGAGCTACATACCTAATCTCACCCAAGTGCGCAACCATTTCAGCCACAAAATGGATACTGCGATACCGCACAACCTTGTCTTTAGCCTGGAAGCCTCTTAGGAGAAAGGAAAGCATTTTGTCGACAAACCGGGAGGCCGTGGTCTCTTCTTCGTCTTCCTCATCGCCCTCCTCCTTCTTCGTCTCGATGGCTATCAAAGATAAGAGTTGGTACAAGTGAAAAGAGCATATAGCACACCTCTTTCATTGATGTACTTAGTAAATGCCCCAACAAACTTCACTATCCTATCGCCTTGTGATGTTCCTTTCTTAACCGCGGCAGCCCGGCATATCATATCTTTGAACTTGTCCTCGAAAGCACGCTCGCCGGTGAGCTTGATATTTCTCCCATCGTTGATAGGTTCGGTGAAACTAGCAGCATCTAGCAAGAGTTTGTGGAGTGCAACAATATTCTTCTGGTGGTTTGCAGTCGAGCTCTGAGCTTGATCGAAAATCCTTGGGACATTGGCGGAGAGGGTTTCCTCAAGAGATATGCGGCCTGGCATAGTCACTGGCAGGTGCTGCAGTTAGGTTGACGGTCCTTCTTGGGAAACAGACGCGTTGTATCACGTGCGTCGCGTTGCTTATGTCAGTCAGACGTTTGAGAGGCCATTGCCAGTGGGACAGTGGGTTTGGACTCTTGGAGTACTCTCTCCCAGGAAACAAATATAGCAGCTCCACGTTCTTACTACACCGTGACGCGGGAGGTGGGGTGCGAATGCTTCATGCGCTTCCAGGGGATGCTCCGTCTGTCTTGCATTGTGTTTCCGTCGTGCGGTGACTAGAGCAAGAGACTTCTTACTCACGGCAGGAAAATCCGTGTCATTTTAAAATTCACAGTGCGTCCACACCTTCGAGTCCACTCGGGCCCCTCATTTTCAATGGCCGCGTCTCAAGCGGACGTGGTCTATTTTCTGACGATTGTACTTTTTCTACAGGAAGACGGCTACTCGGAGCTTGATTTCGAGCCATGCGTGGTGCTGGCGACCGGATTTTTGGAATTTCACATTTCATTTTTGCTATTTGGCACATCCGTCCAGTTAGCTACTTGCTTTTAGGTGCATACATGACATCCTGCCTGTATGATTTCTGGTTGGTTCCGACTTTGGCTACTCTATCACCTGGGTCTCGACTCTCTAGTAAACAGACGCAACTGTTCCTTCTAGTATCACCTATCGTATCGCAATGCTGCTTTGACTAATGACCGGGACCCTTGTCCGCTTCTATATTATCGCCCTTCCCACTTGGTCCAAGGTAGGCTCAGCTAAAGTTACTTTGTCCGGACTACGCATGACAAAAGGTGTGACGCTTATGTCAGCTACTCAGTATGTGTAATACTTTCAGAAAACGTTATCGCAACGTTTCAAATTCTGGGCATTCTATGGTGTTCTCCGCTGTGGCGATATGAAAGTCTCGTGTACCTGGTCCTCTGTTTGGTTCTAAGGACCGCGGCACCCTTACCGCAAGGATAAGGCGCTATGCCTCTTTGGTAAACCTCCAAAGAAATATAAACACTTATAGCAGGCCGAGTCAGCTCGCCTGCAGGTAAAGGCGTGTCGTCCATCTTCGCCCTTGTCTGCCATCTCAGGCTGTTCTCCTCTCTTTGCTTCACAAATGACCTCCGGTAAACGCGTTGTGGAACCTCCTCAGAACTCGTATCAGCCTCGGGATACCTCTCAGCTCAGTCGACAAGCTACGACTGGTAAGATGCGCAAAGGGAAGCAGTCGAAGAAAGCAATGGCAGACAAAGAAGAACATCAACGCGAGGAAATGCGCTTTAACCTTACCTACCCATTTCGAGATACCCGCAGCGGCGCCAGTGCGCGTCGCAGACAAGAGGGTTTGAGGGAAGATGGTGGTGAGATTAACAATATTTTCGAGGTGGCGGTCAAATGTCTAAACTTATCGGCTAGATTCTTCAGATTATCCACCGCCTCCAGCTTATGAGGTAGCAACCAGTCCTGCCTTGTCGAGCCTGACACCATCTGCGCTTGCCTCATCTACATTTGTGGCAGGAGTTCATATGCACTCGGAACATTCGTCTTTCGCCAATCGCACTCCCTCTTCTGGCTCTGCACAGCCTACGGTTATGCATGATAACGTCATTATGCACACAAATGCAGTGACATCCACACCCATAGCGACTCCTGCAATACCTGGTACTACGCCCACATTATCACCTTTGACAATACCTGGATCAGTGTCGAGTCCTAGACCTCCTCCCGCGAGGAGTTTTGCGCCAGGGTCTTGTGCCTTCCCGATGCCTGCACGCCAGAAGGCGCTACTTGACGATGATGAGTCAAGCAGCATCGAGCTTGTCGACATAGATCCATCTCAGAGATGGGAAATGGATCGACAACGTGGAATCCCCCTGGATGAAAGGGCAACGAGGCACCATCACCTGATTGCGGAACAACAGGTTCCAGTTGGACCACAGAGGAGTCGCTTATTTAGTCAGGCTCCGAAACGAAGCCCTACTTCGCAGTCCCGTTTCGCGAACTCTCGATTGTCACTCAGGATACCGGAGGATCAAGATCCGTATCCCGATGACAGTACACAGGCAGAATCGGTTATATCCTCCCCAGCTACGCCCAAACATAAGCTGCCTATACCGAGTCTTCCCCTATCGCCTTCAAGGATATTCCATAGATCTCAGTCCCCACAGCCCTCGACATCTGTCATTTCCCTGTTGCGTAATCCCAGTCCATTCTTCAAGAGCACACCTTCCCTTCTCAATCTCTCTTCACCGTCTACCCTTCACAGTGGTCATGGGGAACAGCATTTATCCAGAAAACTGTTTCATCGGAAACAGAAAGAGCGTGCACGCAGTGAGAACTTAGAGGACTGGGAAGTCTTGGATCGCACAGACTCCTCCCATTCCTCCTTGGAAGAATGTCCTGTTCGCCCCAGAACTCCAAGCCCTGCTCCTGCATCCGGTTCGGCATTCGTAGAGACGTGGCCGTACCCAGATGTCTTCACAGAAGGCACGCACGTATCAACTGCATGTCGTCATCCATATCACCCAAACGTGCAAAATACACCATCAGTCGACGAACATCCCCAACGTCCCTCTTCCCCTCCATTTGTCAACAGACATGTTCGAAGGCGCACTAGTTCTAGCTTGCGTAGCGATAGCACAAGTGCTCCGGTATCCCCGATTTCTGCATATTCCGCTTCCCTCTTTAGTTCTTCGAACTTATCATTGGCTACTGTTGGAAGGACACTTCCGTCCTTTTCTCAACAGGACCTTGGAGTTTGTGAGGAGTCAGAGAGATCTCACCGCCCTACTCGCGGGATTACGTTAAGAGACTCACCGAGCCTGTCGACCCTATCCCTATCCCAACCTTCAGTAGGAAGGGCGCTTACTTCCTTCTCGCAGATGGATCTGTCCAGTCAACCTGACATTGTTCGTTCACATTCGACGCCTCGTATTGTCACTCCAATCGAGCTTCCGAGGACTCCCCGCACGCAGACCAGAGTTTCCCCCGTAGCAGAAGTGGCTTACATTGACTACAACGCAACACCCGATGAGCCCAGCACCCCAGCGCCTAATAATTCTCTACCAACCAGATCCGCAACAGAGCGAGTCTCACGTCGCCGGACTACAGCCCGCCGAGAGCAAATCCTCATTCATCGTGGACGATCTTTGTCGCGCGACCTGGGGATGCGGAATGCGCCTGCATATAGTGCGATATTCCCCTCAGGCCCGCCTACTCCACCCCCCGAGTCACATACCCCGCCCCTGGAGGAGTCACGTACCCCATCCCTTAAGGAGTCACATACCCCGCCTCTCAAGGGATCACACACCCCGCCCCCAGAGGAGTGGCATACCCCACCTCAAGAGGAGTCACATACACCTCCATACAGCCCTACTCCTGCGTCTCCACGACGTCACTATGCAGGCCGTCCACTCCCTCAGACTCCTTTAACATCACCCTCTCTTACCTGGCTTGTAGGTCGGCCGGGTCTGGTCACTTCCACTCCTTCCAATGTCTTGCACCACCCTAGGGCGATTCCCCAAAGCCCGCATGTCCCCGAAGGCTTGTTGATTGACTTGGGTGATGATAGTTTGGATCAAGGTAGTCCCTGCGATGGTAGTCATACCCCTTCTGTTCACACACACACACCGCCGTTGCCGAATCGCACACCTCCTCTTCCGGACCACACGCCCATGGTACCTGATCGGACACCAGCTGCATGTACACCTCAGCCTCTCCCGATCGACTACCTTGAGGACGACATTGACGATGGCCTAACTGTGTGCAGCTCCAGTCCTCGTGGGCCACTGACGCCGACGTCAGCCATCTTACCATCCTCATCCAACTTCAACTCCTCGCCATCCATGCGCACACTGACGCCACCCACACCCGAATACATCACTGGCCTTGTTAATAACTTGGAAGATGACGGTGTCCAAGATGACGGTTCGGATTACGACGTGAGTACTCGGGATGCACAGTTCACGGGCTCCTACTTGAAATCACCCACATGCGCAGGCGCTCCTCCTGATCTCCGATTTCATCGGGCCTGTCATATCACGTGGCAACCCTAACAATTTAGTCGACTGCCTTGTTGGATGGGTAGAGATGGAGAGACAGAGGGTGACGAGTGACGGACGTGTAAAAGTGAAGTTGTCCTTACTGGGTGTGAACGTACAGAAGTGCGCTATTTGCATGTCGCATTTCAAAAGTGGAGACCATGGTGTTTTAGGAGGGAAGTGTCGCCATGCGTAAGTGATTCGTGTTCTTACATTGGGCTGGCGTTCATACTTTTCCATAAGGTTCCACAAGAAATGCCTGATTCCATGGCTGGCAACGAACCAAACTTGTCCGCTGTGCAGGGAACGTTTGGACGTCCAGTACCAATGAATCCTTTCATCTTCTTTTCACCTTGAAAAAACAATCACATCGGACTATTCTTTTCAGAGTCTTGCTGGCCAATTTTCTTCTGACCTTCCTTTGAATTCATACTTCATTCCTCACGTTTTACTGAGTCTAATCTAGACTAACCCAAATCATGTTCCACCACAGGCGCACCTTTGCCACTATTACATGTAGCCTTGATCGACCATGAGCAGTATTACCGCACTTTGTGAACCCGATAAAGCTGGCGACCCCTAAATCACCGCGAGACACGTAATACTAAGTGTACAGACTACCGAGACTAAAATCTCTGAATCTTACAACGTGTTGGTGTGCATTTCGTTCTTGACATATCACCGTAAAGTGAGAGCTAGCAACGAGAACAAGTCATGTTAGCTAAGGATGTGGTGAGTAAACGCGAGTTGCGTGTGACCACATTGAGGGTTACGCACCATTTGACGGCGTCCTTGCATTAATATATTTATCCTGCAGTTTTCAAGGCATAGGAAATGTGGGCCAATTCAGTTTTGTCACCCTTCTCCGAGAGGACACGTCGATATTCAAATTCAATCTGCGCCTCTTCGAGATGTCTCGAAGCTGGAATGCTGGAAGCATAACGCGCACGTCGTGTTGCAGGTACCCCATTTGTGCGCACTTGCACATCGCCATTGATGAGACGATAGAGCCCCCCGCTACCTGCGCTCCCAAATCCAAAGGCTCGGCGCAGGCTCGGGGGTCTCTTCCGAGGAAGAGGGAGCTGTGGGGACTTCGTGGACACTTCTGTTTCTTCGGCAGAACCTCTGAATCGAGCCCGTTTCACGGATTCATCCTTCTCGAACCATTTTTCAGGGCCATCATAATTAGAGTCGTCTTCTCGTGACCGACGTAATGAAGGTGAGGGGATAGAACAACTATGGCTGTGTTGAGATGCGATATTCTCTATCCCTTGCAATTCGGATAGATGACAACTGTTATTAGATGAATTGAACGGAGACCGAGGCTGAACATTGTTGCCTAACTTCACCCCTGAAGTTTGGATATTGGCATTACATTGTGTGCCAGGCTGTGACTGACCACATCTCTCGTGTTCCTTGGCATTGGCTTTGCGCCGTCGAGTCACGGAACCATAGGGCGACGGTCTGGATAAATAATTAAACTGCCTCATTTGTCGAAGCGTGCCATCTTCCTGATTCTCGTCCGCATTCTTCTGTCTTTGTCTCGCCCGCATTTTGGAGATGCCTTCGCGGCAATCTGAGTTCCTGCGTTTCCGTTGACCGAGGACTTGAATGCTGGCTACCACCGATGGCGGGAGTGGAAGGTTGAGGATAGCGTGTGCAAGTATGTTAGCGTCCATATCGTTTTCGTTGACACCATCGTTGACATCTGGTTCAGTTTTGGCATCATCATCCAGCTGTGTTTCTCCATAATTGAGGCTCTCTGAGGACGGGGCGATGTACTGAGGCATGCGGCGGACCGGGGCGATAACGCAGTTGTCATGACCGACTGGTGGAGCGGCGGTTTCCGGGGGGATCACAGCATTCGGGACAATATGGGACTCGGGTGCGACGGGTACACGAGCTTCGGCCTTAGGGTTTGCTGGTAACGCATTCCCTTCAAAGGTCGATTGTAGTTAGTCTAGTCTTGGAAACATATAGCATTGACTCACGAGTGTTTTTCTCGTTCTCAGCATTGGTGTGGGTAGTATTGAGTTGGTGGGATATCCCCTTAGTGGTAGTTTCGTACACGTGCTGTTCCACTGGCAACATCTCATGAGGCGCAGGAGAGGGATTTGCGGATGTAGAAACAAATAATTCCGTAGGTCGTTCTGGAGCAGGCGTTGAGAGTGCAGACGGATACGATTCAATGGTGCTTGAAAAGCCTTGCGAGCCAAAAACAGATATGGACTGTGTAGCGAATGTCTCCACACTGACAGTAGAGTGATGTGTAGCGAAACCAAATGTAGACTGAGTCGGTCCAACGATTGCAGGGCATCCGTCCGAACTACGTCCGACTGCAGGTATAGTTGAAACGCCGCCAACGGAAACCGTAGGATGTTCGTAGATACGGACATACTGTGTCGCGGTAGTGGTAAATCTAAGCGATCGCTCCCGTTCGAATGCGGTTTCGACATCTACCATTTCCACATCTTGATTCCAGTCGACCTGTACGGCAGAGTTAATGATGAAAGGTGTGGTCATTGATACGGCGAGCGAGTCGTAATTGTAAGGTCCTAGTGATGGACACACAGGTGTTGTAAGATTGGCGTTGAACCCATTGCACAAAGTGGAACTAAGGGAGGGTCTGGAGGACGCAGGGGCTGACGGCCAAGCCAAAGGTACCTGTTGCAGGAAACTCTGCAATGCGAAAGGATTCGAGATGAAGGCACTCCCAGAGAAGTTATCATTCGCCAATAAGTCCATCCCATCCGGGAAATGTGCTGAGAATAACAAGGGAAGCGGCGGAACCAGGCTGGATGACGACGGTATATGTCTCTCCTCAGACTTGGATGCGCTCTCGGATACGACAAGTTCGGGTGATGGTTCAGATCGCTCCATCGGTAAGGAATGCAATCCATTGCAATCGACCGCGGGCGTATGTGGAAATGAATTGTCATTCTGGATGGCACTCATAAATCGCCCCTCGGAAACTGAAGGCGCATTGTCATTGCCAGGGGGCGCAGGTGTAAAAGGAGTACATTTACGAGGAAAGTGAGAGACTTGGCCAAAATCCATTTTTTCCTTTCCATCATCAGAGTCCACGGGTCGTTCATTCCCAACTTTATCCTTTCCTTGAGCAGTTGAGTTTAGATGTTTAGTATCACTAAGTTCCGTGAGGCGACTAGATGGTGACGCCGCGACCACCGGTTTACTATCAATGATATTGAGATGAGCCATGGCCGTCGACAAAGGGTGACATTCAACAGAAGGCCCTGAAGTATGTATCTTCTGCGGCGTTATGGATGCAGTAGAAAATGTTTCGGAAGGCTTGTCCTGTTTGTAAGCCTGAGTGAAGCGGTGCTGCATCTTCCGTGACTGCATTGTTTCGGGGTTTCGGGGAGGAGTTTTAAGTATTTGCTTGAGGGTGTAACCTTTCAAGATCATCATATATCCAGAGAAGGAACGGCCAGACAACGACCTGTTATCAGAGATGGCATCAATAAGGGAGTAGTCGCTCGAGTCAGATGCAAGAGTTGTGGAAGATGGACACTTTGATTCGGACTCTTCATCGCTGTCCGACTCATCGATATAAATTCTAGGAGACGCAGAAGCAACCTCCTGGGATAAATCTCGCTCTTCTTTCCTGAAAATAGATATCATCAACAAAGCAAAAGGCAATCAGGAATGACCTCACCTGGTCAAACTCATTGTCTTCTTCAATCTGGGTTTTCCTTTTCCGACGAAAGGCAAGCTTTTAGGATTGAGTAAATAAAACATGGTGCCCTATAGGCAATGAATTCTGGGAATGAGTCAGTGCCACCGTTACGAGCACAATACTGTAAAGAGCTCACAGTTTGCGCAATTTACGAACTGCCTGCTTGTCCTCGTGGAAATTGCAACGACTCGAACGGAATTGGGAAAGGACTGAGGGGTAATATACCTGTGGTAGACTGAGTGCCAGTGTGGGCATTGACAGCGCTGCCACGAAGTCTTTTATGCGGGACCATAGCATTTGCTTTGACAATAGACGAAGCCATTGCTTTGATCTGGCACTGTTGACCCTGGGCCTGTGCTGGAGAGAGGGAACCCCATATTAGGGTTAGGGTTTTGATAGTAGTCACGTGCATGTTGACTTTTCACGTGATGAGTTACCCACACGCGCGAAACACGCGGTAGCCACGCCGCGGTCGTTGTCAGCTATAACACAGTTCCACAGGTTCAAGTTGGCCTTATTTTGACGCTGTTTCATTTTCTAAAGGACTCTTCCCTTCTCATCTGTCATCAGACTTTCAAGGTGTTAGGCCATTGAAATGTCTGTCTACACTCACGCCCGCATGCCCGCTCTATCCGCCCAGCAGCCCCTCCAACGTCGTCAGCCGTTCTCAAACGCAAATGTTCCCAATCAGCAGCACCTTGTATCTTCTTCCGTGAAGCCACAGGAAAAACCCAAGGCAAACCCACCCGACCCACCTCTGCCCAGGCAAAATAGCAAGACTACTCCTCCCTCACCCCCCAGGCTGATTGTCGATAAGAATCGACAAGTTCAGTACTACCGCGTGGGATTTCTAGGAGAAGTGCGATTTGTTCCTATAGCCAGTTGGTCTGCACTAACGCTTCATGTTCGCTGCAGGGAGGATTCGCACGCGTTTATGAGGTCGCAGATGGGCGTCACAGTGCCGCACAGCATCATGCTTGCAAGGTTGTTACCAAATCATCCCTGAAGACGAAAAAAGCTAAGACTAAGGCAAGTTCGGTGCAATACACATTCAATTGCATCTTGACTCATTTTATTTGCCCAGCTTTACGCAGAGATTAAGATCCATCGCTCCCTTGCGCATCCCAACATTGTGCGCTTTCAAGAATGTTTCGAGGATGACGATAATGTCTACATGACTCTCGAGCTCTGCACTAGTGGATCGTTGATGGACATGCTTCGTCGTCGTCGTCGCTTCACTGAGTGCGAAGCTCGATTCTTCCTGGTGCAACTAATCGGCGCATGTCACTACATGCATACCCATCAAGTTATCCATCGTGACCTTAAGCTCGGGAATCTCTTCCTAGACTCGAACATGAACATTAAAGTCGGTGACTTTGGCCTTGCGGCCTTGATTGAAAACCCTGGTGAACGAAAGAAAACTATCTGCGGTACTCCAAATTACATTGCACCTGAGGTGCTATTTGACACCGCGAATGGACATAGCTTCGAGGTGGACACTTGGTCGATCGGAGTTATCTTATACACTCTAGTTATCGGACGACCTCCTTTCCAGACAAAGGATGTTAAGGAGATATATACGTAAGTCGCATAACCTGTGCCTCCTGATGATGAATCTCAAATCGTTCATGCAGGCGGATTCGTGACAATGTCTACGAGTTCCCGTCGGACCGCCGCATTGCGTCTGATACCAAGGACTGCATTTCGTCAATTCTAACACCAGACCCATCAAAACGTCCAACACTCCTTGAAATTCTTGCATCACCATTTATCGAACTTGGTATTGTTCCACCATCCATCCCCGTTTCCGCACACGATGCGGCACCTGACTTCCGCTGTGTAACACGTCCAATGTCTGTGGTCAACCTTGCCAAACTCAAGAAAGCTGCCTGGCTAGATGACGACCATGTTTCAAGCATAGCGGTTCCCTCTCCTCCGGAAGACAAGGCGAAGAATCCGATCACATCGACCATTGCACAGCAGGAGAAGGAATTCCAGAAGGCTGTTCAACCTGGCAGTCCCATCTCTGCACTGCTTAGCTCTGCAAGGCAACCATTGGTTATGTCAACTAATGCGGTAAAGGAATCGCCTCTTTTCCGTAAATTGCAAGCCGCGAAGGATACGAAGTCTCCTCTACGTACGTGCGCACAGCACGTGGATTGCAAGACATAGAAGAAGAAGAAGACGCACCTCGAGGAACTCGGGAGAAGAATCACGATCAGCACAGACAGAAGGAACTTGAATCGCAAAAGGCGAGAATCGTTGCCCAGATGGCTCCAGTAACCACACCTGTCGAGCACCGCCCGAACGATGACCAAGAGAATATGCCTCCTATGCGCAATGATTTGAAGGGCAAGGAGCCGATGCGTGGAGAGCACAAGGAAACTCTGGTACACGATGTACATATGGAATCTCCACAACCGAAGCTCACTGGATTTGATGGCGCTTTGCATACGCTGACCCTGGCGTTTGATGCGAAGGCTGCCGGCAAGTTGTTTCGTGACCCCCGTGACGATACTACCGTTCCCGATGAGCGCGTTTTCATTGTGTCTTGGGTCGATTACTGCAATAAGTATGGCATGGGTTATGCCCTGACAGATGGATCAGTCGGCGTGCACTTCAATGACAGCACGACCCTCATCCTCTCTGCAGATAAGCAGTAAGCTAGTTGTTACTCTCATATGCGCGGCTACTCAAAGTCCGTTTCAGCCACTTTGACTACATCGCGTCCCGGCGCCAGGGTACTGTCTACGTCAGGAAGAACTACTCTGTGACGGAGTTCCCTGAAGACCTGAAGAACAAGGTTTACCTTCTCAAGCATTTTGAGCGCTACATCATGGATCGCCTGTACGGTGACTACGAGTACACTTTCGAGGACACCGAGCGTACCAAGGGAATGGATTTCGTACAGAAATACCTACGTATGAAACACGTTATCGTGTTCAAGATGAGTCATGACGTTCTACAGGTCAAACTTTTTCCTCTTTCCATTACGCGATCGACGATTGACCCTTGCTTGCAATGCACAGTTCAACTTCTATGACCACTCTAAAGTCATCCTGTCCTCTCATGGATTACTAGTGACGCATATCGACAAGAACTACAAGATCACACGGTATACGCTCAGCGAGATTATGGTCCAAGCGTTGCAGCCTCCCGTCGCAGATCCCGACCAAGCGAAGTTCAACCAGCGCCTCGTGGACAAACTCAAATACTGCAAGGAGGTGTTGATGTCTATCCGTAACGCGAGTGCAAATCAAGCCTCTACTGATGATGACGCGGGGATGGATGGAGGGCGGGTCAGCACCAAGACATCCAAAGCATCACTACGGTGATTCATGCGTTGAAGGACTTGATTATGTTGCATAGACTGCTATCGGTGGCGACAGGCCTCCGTACATAGCTGTAACGTACTTGTTTTTTTATTAGGACATTCTTCACTCACTGTGATATACCAAAACAAGTTTTCGGCTTGCATAGGCAGGCCCATGCTACAAGCTCCCTTCTAGCTGTAGTGAAATACATGATCTATCTTACTCTCAATGTACATAAGGTATTTGGACTGATTTCTCCCATACATTTTCAATGGTACCCATCTTTAAAAGCTTCCTGTACTCGTTCTTGAGACGACATTCACTCCTGGTGCTAGTGCTATAGCGCACTACTTTTTGTGGGCTTTTTAAAAAATTCACCAGCAGCGATTTTTGCAAGATAGATGCGAAGAGGGCCCAACATTATACATTATGAATCTATAATGTGTACAGAAGCCGTCAATAATTCTTGTCTTTTGAGCGCTCCATAGCTGGAAGTCGCAGTCATTCTCATTGAGTCACAAGGATGGGATAATCCACATACGGTTGTAGTGCAAGAGTTTTTCAATGAGATCGACATGTGTGAGGACCATCCGTCGACAGCAGTAGCGCTTTAAATGCAGTTCATCAAGAGCGTCTCTGGAATCATGTTAGGGTTATCACAATCTTGAGAGCTCTCGGAGACTCACCCTTCGCTCATATCATTGGCCAGCAACTCGAGATATGCGTTCCATTTGTCCCCAATGACTTTGCCACATGAAAAACATCTCACAGGGATTATCTACGAACATAAAATTAGCATATTCACAGCATGCAGAACGGTGTAAGGCCTTGCCATGGTGGTGTGCGATAGGGTACGCAGAAAAATGAGCACAGAATGCTTACGTGATATACGCGTTGCACGTGCTTGCAGGGAACCGCGTTCACCGCGTCTTTATCCTCACCATCTTTGGCACTATCTGCCAACATCTGCCCACTATGAGTGTGGCCTTTGAGCTGCAAGATGAACTGCAATCACTTCAAGATATTTCAAACTATGACATTCCAAACGAACATGATCCCCACAGCACGGATCCTGGCCCCTTACTGCAACGTATGGTGTCATTTGCTTAGTGCCAGTGTTTCAATTTTCACTAACATACGGACTTAGAGGCTGTTGGAGCAATTGCTCATTCATCCGAAGAAATATTCGATCCCGAGATATTCGATATATTCCGAAGTCTACTCAAGCATTCTGATGCAGTCGCTGGTGCTTACATGAGCAAGATGCTCGACGCTTTACTCTCTGCATTTGGAGTCCAAATAGATGCCGCCATACGAGACTCCAAGGAAGATGACCAACAAATTGTCATGGCTCATAAGATGGCCTTGGAAATGTACGCATTCTTGATTAATTGGTTTGTGCGTGCCGCAGAGAAGGTAAAGGCCACGGGTGAAGACGAAACGTTGCCACCACCTGTAAAGTCACGCCGCGGAAAGGGCGGTAAAGCTGGCACCTCGAGAGCAGCAGCGTCAAAGAAGACCGAACAATGGACATGGTGCGACCAAATCAATGGAGCTATGGAAACCATTTGCAAGGCATTGAAACTGAAGACGCACCGCATTTGGATGACTAGCCCAGAGAGAGATGCCTTTATAACGTGAGTACACTCGCTTATGTTTTCGTGAGGTATGCCTAGCTCCGCGCGTCTCAAACGGGCTGTCTGTGCCATATATGTCAGCTATCTAGACTTCTGTTGACCTTACTTCAGGTGCCTCACCCACCCTGCTTACCGTGTTGCTGAGTCCGAACAATACATGAAGCTCCAGAACGTTCGCATGCATGTCTACAAAGTCATTTGCATCGCTGTAAAGCACCATGGGCATGCTCTTGCCGCACAGATCAACATCATGCAATCCTTGCAGTACTATGAACACCTTTCCGAACCTATGGCAGAATGCCTCTCTATCCTAGCAAAGGAATTTGACCATGCTCAACTCGGAGACGAGATACTCCGCGAGATCGCTGGTAAGACATTCAATGCGCAGGACACCAAGGGCCCGAGGGCATTCTCTCGGTTCTTGGTTAAGTTCAGCGAAGAGTCGCCACGATCGGTGCTCAAGCAAATCAGTCTCTTGCTTGGTCATCTCGACTCAGAGGTACGCTCAACGGAAAGTCACCGAATCCATCTGACGAGCATACAGTCCTATCCTATGCGCATGGCAATCGTCGAAGTGATCGGCTCACTCATCCGTGAACTTGCTACATCAGAGGATATGACGAATGATTCTAACCAGACGTACAAACAGCTTGATGGGCTGTTTGAACTCCTTATTTCGCGAACGCTCGACCTATCATCCTACGTACGTTCCAAGGTCCTCTCAACACTCTCGAGAATGCTTGATCTGCCTGTGCGTCTGGCAAAACAACGCCTCAGGATTACGCGCGCAGCCGTCGACATGCTGGAAGACAAAGCGAGCACAGTGCGGAAGGCTTCTGTCTCAATACTCACAAAGCTCATTCTGACCCATCCGTATGGTGATATGTATGGAGGCGACTTGAACTTGCAGAAGTGGGAGCAACGGTATAAGGATGCGAAGGAAAAGCTGCAGGAGATGGAAGGTGTTGTGGGGAAAGCGGTTGAGAAAGATGATGATGATGATGATGATGATGATAATGACGATGAAGAGGAAGCTGTCGAAGACGAAGAGGATGCAGAGAGCTCCAGACGAAAGTCTAAGAAGTGCGCTATATTTACAAATTGGTCTCACTCACTCACTCACTCACGATGACATAGGAGGGTGAAATCCCACGACGACATGGATGTTGATGACGAGTCTCAGAATGATGATGCCGATGAAGACGCTGAAATGGAGGATGCAGGTGCAGACGATGATGGCGACGATCAGTCGGACAGCCCCAAGCACCGAAAGAAAAAGACACCTCGCAAGTCTACAGTCGATGTCGCTGCCATTGCCTCAGAGCAAGAAGCACTCGCTGCTCTACATACTAATGAAATCCTTAGCTTACGTTTGCGCAAGAAGTACTGTGCGGAGGCGCTGAACTTCGTGCGTACTCTAGAAGGCGGAATGATACTCATCACACAGTTACTGGGGAGTACAAATAAGGCAGAAGTTCTGGAGAGTATGGAGTATTTCAGAGTCGCATTCGAGTATGATTTTGATGGTGCCCAGGTGATGTACCTGATTATTCTGTGCGACGACCGCCTGACCTTCTATTCAGGCAGGCATCAAACGAATGCTTCACCTCATATGGCACAAGGATAATAGCTCAACATCAGAGGACGGGAAGGAGCTGAAAGGCATACGGTCCAGGCTACTCGAATGCTACCGCATGCTGTACTTCGACCCCCTACCTGACATGGAGCCGAAACAGCAAGTAAATCGTATTGCCAAAAACATGATTGAGTGAGTAGATTTGTTTCCTTAGATTTAGCAGCGCTTGACATTCGTGAAAGGTTGACGTATGATGCAACGCTTGCAGAACTGACGAGCTTGGAAGAGATGATGCGAATCATGATGGAAGATGGCCAGATCCACTATGATGTGATTAATAAATTGTGGCAAGTTTACAGTGGGTAATTTTATATCATGGCCACTGTTACTTTGACCACCAATAAATGTAGGTGCTCAAAGACCCTTGCCCCGCTCTCAGCGTCGTGGTGCAATAATCATCCTTGGAATGCTGGCGCTCTCGAAGCGCACCATTATGTCCGAGAAAGTTGACATACTGCTGAAGATCGGTCTTGGGCCATTCGGTAAGGTGAGTGCTCTGGACATACTTGTAAACCAACCACTCACCTTAATCAGGCCGACTTTACTCTTGCACGGTACACCTGCGTTGCTCTACAGCGTTTAAACGGCAGCGCGAAGAAGGTTAAAGGTACGATTTGATCCATGTTCCATCAGCAATAACATCTCTCATGTGGGAAATAGGATCTCTTCTCGATAAAACCCATCGCTTGGAGATGGAGAATCCAATCTTTCGAAAGCTGCAAGACGCCATTGAGCACCCCTGCCGATCGAAAGACTGGTTCATTATGGCCGAACAGGCAATAAACACTATCTACGCCCTGGGCGAGCACCCGGATCGACTTTGCAATGACCTCATTAAGAACCTTACTCGAAGGGTATTTGCTCGGCGGCCCAAGCTAGAAGAGCCACCAGCCGAAGGAGATACAGAAGCGATGGCGATGGAAGATGAACAAGAAAAGGAGCTGCCGAACCCAATCTCGCATGGGCCGCCTAGTACGCCTATTTCTTCTCAACGGTTTAGCACAAACGAGGAGAAGGACCTCGGAGATGTCTTCCATCTCAGTCAGCTGCTTTTTGTTGTTGGTCATGTGGCTATCAAGCACATCGTATTTCTGGAGCTGGTAGAACGGGAGTGGAAGCGACAGAAGGATGAGAAACAACTGGGTTTGTTCACTCAGACATTTTCAGAGTAACCACTGACTTTTTACACAGCTGAGAAGCTCGCGGCTGGCATGAGCTCTTCCGATAAAGCCACTAAGGAAGCGGAAGAGCTTGACCAAGTTGCGGGCAACGCTGAGGATGAGATTGGTGAACGGATAGCTGCTGTTCGCGAAACCGAATTACTCTACGGAGAACAGTCATTGCTGAAGTTGTATGGCCCCTTACTGGTTCACGTGTGTGGTAGTCCACAAAAATTTAAGGCAAGTGTTGAGTTACCTTTCTCATTCTCAATATTGACAAAGTTACCAGAATCGTACACTTCGAGCTGCTGCCACCCTTTCTTTTAGCAAGTTCCTGTGCGTTAGCTCACAGTTTTGCGACCAGAACCACCACCTTTTGTTCAAGATCCTTGGGACGTCCAGGGACCCAAATATCCGTAGCAACATCGTTATCGCTCTTGGTGACGTGGCCGTTTCGTTTAGCAACATCATCGACGAGAATAGCAATGAGCTTTATAAAGGCCTGTCTGACGGAGATATTGTTGTAAAGAAGAATACGCTGATGGTGCTCACTCACTTGATCTTGAACGGCATGATCAAAGTGAAAGGTCAGCTGGGCGAGATGGCCAAGTGTCTGGAAGACGAGGACCCGCGAATATCTGATCTTGCGAAGTTGTTTTTCACCGAGCTGTCGACGAAAGACAATGCAATCTACAACAACTTGCCTGATGGTATTGTTCGGCTTACTTCTCATACATCGATATCTCTTACATCATTACACCAGTCATCAGCCACTTATCCACAGGCGACCATGCTGTCGAGGAGGAACCATTCAAAAGCACGATGCGCTACATCTTCACCTTCATTGAGAAGGTCAGTCTTCGTCCTTTTTCACTATCACACTCCTAAACCTCGAAAAAATTTAACAGGAAAAACAAGCAGAAAATATCGTCGAGAAGCTCTGCCAACGTTTCCGGCTCTCTGAAGATCCCCGTCAATGGCGTGACATCGCATTCTGCTTGTCCCTCCTCCCATTCAAGTCAGAGCGATCTGTCAAAAAGCTCATCGAAGGCCTGCAGTTCTACCGCGATAAGCTGCACGAGAAGGATGTATACGAAAGGTTTAGTGAGATTCTCTCAAAGGCACGCTCCAATAAATCGGCGAACAAGCCTGACACGGAGCTCAATGAATTCGAATCGGTAAGGATGCTCCCTGATCATCTTGGCATGTGGTTCTCACAGTCCTGCAGATCCTGGATGAACACCGACGTCAAGGCGCAGAAGACCAAGCCTTTGAGAAGCGCGTTGAAGGCAAGCAAGCAGCGGCGAAACGGAAAGCCACGCGACGATGTAGGACTATTTATCTACGCTCGCCGATTTTTGCTCACTCTCTTCGCAGCTGCGCGCAAGAAGGTCGCTGAGCCTGAGCCCGAGCCTAGACCTGAGCCTGAATCCCAAAACCTGGCCACGCAAGAGGATGATGACGATATGTACCTTTAAGTTATTTTTTTGGCCGTGTGACGGCGGAGATGATTTGTGTATCTTTGTCTCGTCAAATCACCCTGCCATGATTTCAGTACTTATTCGAAGTGTAACCGGCGCGTGGTTCAATGGCCTTCATGGAACTGCCCTTGCGGGTCCCACTAGGTTTCACAAGATCCGTTTAAGGTCGAGCGTCTACGATACTACCGCCAAGCGCCCAATTGGATTCAATGTCAACGCGGGGCACACTACCGAGACGCACATTGACAATATACGTATATACACACGCTGGCAATAGTGCAAGCTCCAGACGCAAAAGGTAATGTTGAATCGGCGAAAGGTCCATTTTTGCAAAAACGAAAAGCGGAGAAAGTAAGGGTATCAATAATATACTATGGAAAAGGAGCGTGGTGTGCAATCAAAGCGTACTCTCGTCCAGGTCAATAGCAAGGCACAACAACGCACCCCTCCAAGATCCAGCCAGCACTCAAAGACCGGGGCTACAAGACTATAGATTAAGCACATTGCTATTAAAGAAAGGAGTGATATATACGTGTTATGCACAAAGGAGTGAGGGATGGAGTAACAGCGTAGAGAATGCAAGGGTCAACATCTGTGAATGATGGTGGAAAGCATGCGGAGAAACAAGACATGAGGACGAGAGAGGCATACCATACGGAAAGACGAAAGAAGGAACGAACGCAACAAGCGAGAGCGAAAAAGAATAATAAACAAAAAAGATCGTGTAATATCCAATGCATTGCAGTAGTCCGTGGAATTCCCCAGATGAAGCATGAGAAGATAAAGAGATGTAGTATGATGTGAGGATATCGGTGGTGTACAGCAACCCTTGCCATCCCATGCAGCGGTACCTCTATTTGCCTGAGCCGTAAATGTCCATAACCACAAGGGGGTACATTCATGGCCTACATCAGGAATTCAGCAGTCGCATAATGCGTAGTCAAGCTCGTCATAAACACGAGCTTTACTCAGGCTTGAATTGAGCCCCTCCGCCTCCACCGCGCATAACGGCTTTCATGAACGAAAAGAAGCGGTCTGCGTATTCAGCGGGTGGGACCGGACTGATTTTGTGCTATCAAGAAAAAATTAGCACCAAGTAGGTAGAAGGCCGTGAACGAGAAAGAGATTAAATTCGCAGAAACACAAGACCCCAATATAGCGTCATAAACACACACTCACCCGGTCAGCTTTCAACCCCTTCCAGAAATGCTCAAGTTTCTTCAATCCCCCATACGGCGTCAAAATATCTATGATCCCCAAATAATAAATCACATCCATATCATCGTTCCCTTCGTCCGTCGCTTGTAGCCCACCCTCGTCTTGATAGAATAAAACGCGCTCTCTATCTTGCGTGACGTGCGTTTGGAGAGTGTTGGCTGTGGCTTTAGAGCTAGAGCGCGGGCGAACGATGGCATTTGAACGCACGAGATGGTTCGAGGGCGGCGTGGAAGGCGATGGTGTGTGGAGGGGAAGGGATGTGGACGTGGGGAGATCCAGTGTCGTTCCTAGGTGGTGTGGATCAGATGCACGCATGATACGACGCATGGCTATTGCCTCTGGGGAGCGTCCGTCTTTTGCGTAGGTTGTTTTACGTCGGATAGGTGGTACAGAGGGCTACGTAGCAGACGTGCATCAGTAGGGGAATAATATTTAGAAGAATAAACGTACCTCAAACACCCGCAAAGTAGCGCTTCTGACGTTCTCCCTGTTTCCCCTGTCACCCCAATGCAACCCAACGAGGAGACTGTAATCCATTACACCAAGGTCCTTTAATATTTCACAGTCCCTCCTCAGCTGTTCCGTCAACAATGCCCTCTTCTCGGGACCCAACTCTAGGACCTTGCCGCTGTCGATCCAGTTCAAATCCTTCTGTACCGCACGGGGATTCTGCTCCAGCTTTGCCGGGGGGACGAGTCGCCCGACAGTGCTCCCCTTCAAATCATACGCCTCATGAATATCTTTATGGGGTGGAAACAAGTTATTCATGATCACGAAGTGAATTTTGTGTCCATGCGGCAGTTTCACACGATGGAGACCATAGAACCTGCTCAGCAAAGTGTGTGGATTTCCCTTTACGTGTTCCCAGTAGCGCCTGAGCACTCGGAGTAGGAATTTGTGCTCTGCGTGTCGGATGGTCTTGATGATAAAGCGGTAGTCCCGTGAGAAGTAGAAGAAGGACCCGCTCTTCCCTGGGGAAGTAAGCTCGGAGAGAATGTATTTGGAAGTAAGGGATAACAAATAATCCGCCGGGTCCAAGGAAAAGTAATCCTCCCGCAATTCACGGAACACCCATGGAGCATAATCCTTGAATTTGAAGTCGTATTTTGCGGAGGGAGTAAGTTCGTTTCCGACGCTGGGAAGACATTAACTGAGATGATGATGTATAAGGGGATATACTTACATATCGAATGAGTATTTATGCCTTGCGGTAAAATCGTCATCGGTCAATGGTCGTTTTATCTTTGCTTGGCACCGTGAGACCTGGGCAGAGTCAGATTGTGCG
>Ga0153958_1000061_pt1 | contig 21256 bp, 21 predicted proteins | sample TSFL042MetaG_FD_104719 | JGI IMG/M metagenome (GOLD analysis project Ga0153958, IMG submission 104719) | Attine ant fungus gardens microbial communities from Florida, USA - TSFL042 MetaG | ecosystem: Host-associated > Fungi > Mycelium > Unclassified | place: USA: Florida, Wekiwa Springs... | reverse complement strand
TTGTTCTAAGAAAAGGACAGATGACTATCTATGGGTAATTAATGAAGTCTATGTGCAAACATTGAGGTCTTCATATCTCCACTAATATTAATCGCCTTGAGGTCGTTCTAGGCTCATTCTGAGCGTTATGAAGAAGGCTTCTGCTGAGCCTAGAACCGAAGCATCGATCTCGGCAGTTTCCGAGATATTAGCAATTTAATAAACGGTAACATGGTAGTTACCAGTTGATCTGCTTAATATCTCGGCCATTATTGATCGCCTCGAGACGTGACTGGCATTGATCAAAAGGTCTTTTTAAGGGCTTTAAGCTGGCCTTAAGACCGTAAGAATCGTCGAAGATTTGGTGAAGATATGACCAAATGAAGTTTTGTGACAACTTAAGTTCACTCCAAGTCAGAGTTGACAAGGAGAACTCAATAGAGTTCCCATTTGATTTTGTACACTACTTATACATTTTACTACTGTGGCTATGCAATATCCTCCCATGGTCCTTATGTTATTCTCGTCATGTGTCTACCTCCTCACATATTATGACTGTGACCTTGTGTGACATGACCAAAATGTGTGACTGTCACATGATGCTTTCCCATGCTCCACCTTAGTAATGATCTAACTAAATAAAACAAAAGAAAACAAAAGAAAAATAGAAAATGACTTAGCCATTTTGCAAAGTCATGACAGTCCTATTGACATCTATCCTCCAATATAACTTTACTGAAAACTGTAATTGGACTCTCTAATGAGGAGTGTGAAAATATCAAGTACTAGATATAGGCTTTAAGTTAAACATATTCAACTGTAAGGTCTAGAGTCTTAACAATATCTTTATATTAGGTAATAACAGTTTTTTCTTTTTTTTAAAAAAAATCAATGATTTATTACATAGAGCTTGTAGGCAGGCCATAGCAAATACAAAGTACTTACTTAAATATGAGAAACTACAAACAAAAAAGAAAACTAAGAGTACTATCACAACTTGGCAAAATGGCTAAGTCAATATTTATTTTATTTTCTATTTTATTTTATTTTATTTTCTTATTGATGGATGTACTAAAAGGGTGGATAAGGGAATTGCACACTGGGACAAACAAAAAAATGATGTACCAGCTCCCAATTGCATGCTAAAGGTCTGAGGGGAGATAATCAAAGATAAAGGTTATAAGTAAAAGTAGAATTATATGCAGCTCTAATAAATATATGTTGGTTGTTGTGAAATGAGCATAAGATCTTTCTAGATCATTGTTGCATAGCCTCCCTAAGGTATTAACCTTTACACACCATGACTAGTGTTAGTAAGCCAACTCCTGAGCCAGAATAAAGCCAACTACTCTTTATTAGCATTTGACAAAGAGAACTCAATAGAGTTCCCATTGGATTTACTACAATTACTATGTGGCTATGCTTCTTATTTCCCATGGTCTCCATGTTACTTGTCAACTGACTCCTTTGTCACATATTGTGACTGTGACTTGTGACTTTTTTTAATGTGATGTGACCATTCTGTGACCATCATCACACTTCTTGTAACTCTGTGACTTGTCACATGATATCTTTCTATGTTCCACCTTAGTAATAAAAGAAAAGAAAAGAAAAAGAAATATTAACTAATGACTTAGCTGTTTTGCCAAGTCATAACAACTAGACTCAACTAGAAAATACAGTTAGTTAATTACTTATGAACTCTCCACACTCAGTTGCCCCCTTATTTGCACCCCTAATACTGAACCTTATGGGTGTAATGCAATCCAAGTATGTACCTAGCCAAGCTTTCCTAGCCTGCTGTCCTCTCTAAAGCCTGCCTGAGTTATGTCTACTCTTCCTCTCTAGATTGAGTTCTGGATATATTCTGTGTTTTGCTCAAAACATCCTACTGATTCCAAACTCTTACACTCAATAGTTTTACATTTCACGATTTCAGAGACAGTGATGATGAAGATAAGTGCCAAGAGGTTCTCTTTTTTTATCCTGCCCTGAATACTATATTAAAGTTGTTACAAAGCCCCAAAACTCAAGGAATAAAATATAAAAAGGAAACTATTACTACTTTTAGGATTTCCTTAACTTCTTTCTGTCCTAAGTCCTCCCAAAATCCTACTAATGACATGTTCTCTCACCAAGTCCTTCCCATCAAAGATGATGTGTCTTTATTGCCACTTCCTTCTAGAATATTCTTCCTTTTTCTTCTATCATTCTCTTGATGCTGCTTTGTAATATGGACTTTCTTGATTACCTGTTAAACAGTTAGTAAGTCCCAATCAATGTCTAGTTTCTCCAAGTCATGTTCTAGAGGTTATTTATCTAAATATAATTGATTTAATGCCATCAATGCTTATTTACAAACACAAAGTCTATTAGTCTAAGTTTGTTGTCTGAGTAGTACTGGTTTTAGAGTGTAAGTCTGCCATCTTTCTAAGTTAGTCCATTCAAAGGTGAATATAGTTTCTTTGTAACTTTCTTAGTAACCTAATGCTAGCTTATCCTAGTTGCCTCTTGAGGTATCAGCATGAGCTCTAGGTCCATTATCATCTGCTCAATGTCTTTATCATACAATATTACATTCTGAGGATTATAGAAAGGGTTCTAGAACAAACTCTAATTAAAAATCCATTGGTATAAAGTATATCAAATGTTATCTTCTATGAAAAATTCACTTGCAGTGTAACAGTGTTATAGCTCCTTCTATATTTGCTGTTCTATCCATATTTTGTACTAGGAGAGGATTCTTCAATTTTTCCATTTTGAATCCTTTTTCCTTGGCAAAGGCTGTGTTCATAAATAGGCCTATTGCTCCACTATCTAATAGTACCTTTACAGTTACTCTCTCATGGCTCTCTAACTTCTCTAACCCTACTTTTATCCAAACTTCTCTTAGTGGACATATGTTAGTGACTGACTTAAGACCTTAATTCTGGGTTAGGATCAAGGGAGCTCTTCAGGGTTGGAAGAGAACTCGATGGAGTCCTATTATTGATGGGCTGTGATAGCTCTTAGTGATCACCCTAGGTGGATGTTCAGGGAGAACTCAATAGAGTTCTTCGTTAGATTGGGCTACTACTTATACTATTTTACAGTGGTTGTACAACTACTAGTTCACAATCACATGTCCTTCCAGAATATTCCATGATCACTTGACCTAGTTACATGATCTGATTATCTGATCTCCCATGCTATTTATATCTTGACCCCATTGTATGGCTTGAGGTTATAAATTAGATGTTCAAATGTGCAGGAAGTTAGTTCCTTTTTGGGGCTCTCATAACAAGTCTTTGCTTGATTCTTCTATACTATTTATACATTTCCTATTTGTTTGTTCCTATTTAATAATATAAGTCCTCTTCCCATGTCCATCAGTCATTCCTGATCTTTTTCCCATATCACCTGTCATTTTTCTTCCATCAACTAATCTTGTCCATTACCCTTGTCATAGTTGCATCAAGTTATGATAGTACCTTTCTCTTAAGAATTTTTATCCTGAAAATTCACAACTTGTAGTATTCATCTTCTATTTTTTCTATTTTGTCTTCTTCATCCCATTCTTCTATTCTTTCTTCTTTAATTTCTTCTTCCTCTTCTTCTTTATCAATCCTTTCTAATCTCCCTTTTCCTTTTCTCTTCTATTTCCTCTAATTTCTTTTCAATTGTCCCCAATATTCTTTGTCAAATCTCTTATTGTCCCATCTAACATCTTTGCTATATATTTATCTGGTAATTCTCCCTTCCTTTCTTTTTTATTGTTTCTTCTTTCTTTTATTCTTCCAATTTTGCCGTATACTTTCTCAAATTCTTTGACTAAGTCTTCTGCATTTCCTAGGTTTTCTCTTGGTTCCCAGGTGTTTTCTTCTGCTGTATATTCTTTTCACCATACCAGATATCGATCTTTTTCTCTAAATCTCTTTTTATTCAAGATTTTTTCTACTTCGTATTCTTCTTTTCTCTCAATTACTACTGGTGCTAGTTGTTCCTTTTTCTGCCCTTCAACTTGATCCTTATACCTATGTACTCTACTAACATTTACTACTAGATGTATTTTTATCATACTTGGTAGATCCAGTTCTATTGCATTTGTCAAGATGATCCCTTTAATTTAATAAGGCCCTAAAAATTGCTCTATAAGCTTTTCCAATCATTTTTCTTTCATTTGGTATTTAAGATCCTTTGTGCTTAAAAGTACCTAGTCCCTAACTCAATATTCCTTCACTTCACTTCTCTTTTTATCAGTATATTTTTTCATCTCCTCTTGGCTTTTCCATTTGTGCATTGGTTTGCAGGTGGTATGTTGTCAATAATTTAGTATTTATTTCCAACATACAATTTAACTCTTATCATCCCTGCTGCAAATTGCATTTCCTATCCATTATGATGCTTTTGGTAATTCATGTAATTTCAAGATGTTATCTCAGAACAATCTCACTACTCCTTCTGCTGAAGTCTTTTCTGTAATAGGCATGAAGTGTACCATTTTCATTATTCTATTGTATACTACCAATATACTATTGTATCCTTGTACTAGCAGTAGTTTTGTGATAAAGTCTGCTGAAATATGAGTTCAGGGTTTTTCTAGTACTGTGTTCGGTATGAGTTTTCTTGCTGGTATCTCTGTTTGGTTTTTATTTCTCTGGTACACATTGCATCCTTCTATGTACTTCTTTACTTCCTTTGTTACTCCTAGCCACCAGAAATTTCTAGTGACCAACTCTATTGTCTTCCACTGTTCTCTATGCTCTCCTACTGGCATATCATGATGTAATCAGATAACTTCTGCTCTCAACTTCTCATCTTTTGGAACATACACTTTTCTATCCCTTAGCATAAGTCTGTTCTCTTCTCTCCACTCTTTGTCCCTTAACATTTTTACTCCTGCCTTCTTTATCTTTTCTACTGCTTTTATCACCTCATTGTCTCTTGCTTCTAATCCTCTTATCTTTTCCAATAAGTCTATCCTTTCTATTATTACTTCTACTACTTGCATTGCTCTGATTTTTAACCACTCCCTTTTTAACAGTGTCCTATTTTTGTTGTCTCTTTCTACCCCTTTCTGCCAGTCTGGTCATCTACTTAAACTGTTAGCTTTTCCCATACTGCTCCCTAGAACATGTTTGAGCATAAAATTAAATCTGGACAAGTACAACACCCATCTTGCTTGTTTGCAGTTTAACTTTTGACTGCTCATAAAATATTCTAGATTTTTGTGGTCACTTCAAATCTTGAATTTATTTTGTGCTCCTTCAAGCAGATGTCTCCACTTGTCTAAACATCTGATTATTGCTAGCATCTCTCTGTCATGAATTTCATAGTTTCATTCTGTCTCATTTAATGACTTTGAGATGAAGGCTACTGGTCGCCACTTCTCATCTTCACATTTTATAGACAACACTCCTCCTGTTATATATTCTGACACATCTGCTTCTACCCTCATTTCTTTACAAGGTTTTCATCCAGGCCTCCAGCCTGGCTTGTGAAGTTTATGTTGAAGTCAGTTCGCTATGCTCTTTTCCTACAACAGTCTGTGAGATTAAAGTTTGTTTAATTTCTGTAATATTATGTTATTGAGTTTGTGTTATAGTCAATCTACTATATATATTTTTTTTACAATGGTCTATGGAATAGTAGATAGTATAGCCTAAAAGTTTGCTATGCTTTCTTCTAATAGCAGTCTGCTCTTTTTTTATCTCTCAAATCATTAAAAATCAATCTCAAGTCCATTATTAGATACAAATACAATCTATAATCTAATGCTATTAAATACTTCTTTATATACTACATTAAGTATCCTTCTACTCTTTTAGCTCTGCTCTGGAAGAAGTACTGAGATGTTCAGAGGTGAAGTACATCTTGAAAAGACCACATAAAGTTATCCATGAGAGAACACTGATGTCTGCAAATTAATCCCTACATGCTCTACTGACTGTCCTTGAGACTTGTTAATGGTCATAGCAAAGGCCAGCCTAACTGGAAATTGAAGTCTCTTGAGTGGCACAGGCAATGTCTCTGCATTAGATAATAACCTGATCCTTGGAATTAATACCACCTTGCCTCTAAATCTCCTGTCCTTGCTGATAATCCTATACTGGAGTACCTTTCTTCTCACATTCAACACCACCATTCTTGTCCCATTACAAAATCCTTCTCCTAGATCCAAGTTTCTCAATAAGATAACTGGAGAGCCAACCTTGAGACAGAGTAAAGCAGGAGATAATCCACCAGCATTGAGTTGTTGAAGAAACTCTGTAGGATAAGCATGGTGCATTCCATCTTCTTCAGACACAGAGTCCACACTTCTCAGTATATGGACCTCTGCAGTTGGGTTGAACTGTTGAAGAATAGCCTCATTGATATCATAGACTTGATCATTTTTAGGACAGAGAATAATGTGATCCAAGAAGTACTGGTCATCTTGAGCCCTTGAGTTGCCAATTCCTGGATAGATCCTGTTGATAAGATCATTGAGATTAGCACAAACTATGGACTGAGGAACTTGAATCATCTCATTATCATCCATAGTTGACCTAGCACCAATCTCCAGCAACCACTGAGCATGTTGATTGTCAGCTTCAGAGTAACCCAAGCACATATTCTGTCTGAGATACAAGAACTTGATATGTCCCTATAAGTTTCCTCTGCAGAGAGATGCTGCTACTACTTGTTGACGTGTTCCCTTAGACACCATAGGCAAAGTCTAACGAAAATCCCCTCCAAATACCACTGTAATTCCACCAAATGGATGGTCATTCTAGATAATATGTTAGTTCAAAAGCTATTAAGTACAAGTGATTACTTACTTCAAGCAAGTCTCTAAGACATTGATCAACAGCATCAATATCATACTTGTGCTACATAGGAACTTTATCCCAAATGATAACCTTGGTTTGTTGGAGAACTAGGAACATGTAACTATTGCGTTTGAGTCCAGCCACAGAGTCTTTATGAATAGAAAGAGGGATCTTAAAGTGTGAGTGAGATGTTCTTCCTCCATCCAACAAAAGAGCAGCAATTCCAGATGATGCCATACACAGTGCTACCTGACCTCTTCTTCTAACCTCAGCAGTAGTAGTGTTACAAAGAAATGTCTTCCTATAACCACCAGTAGCATGAATAAAGAAAAGATGACCCTGATTGTTGGTAATAGACTCTAGAACAGCATCAAAAGCAGCAGCTTGGTCAGGATTGAAAATTGCCCTTTGCTTATCTACCAAAGTTGCCATTTCATCTACATCATACTGCTCAGCCTGCAAGAGAGGATTGGGTATTCTGTAAGCCCACTGTTGCTGTGGAAGAGGCATTGGTGGAAAATCAGCAAGACTTCTTCCCATTCCTACTAATATCCTATTGAGATCCCAAAGGCCATAATCATAAATATCATCCTCTGGTATTTCCTGGTCAGCTTGGTAGTGGTTCATATGATGTAGTTTGTGTTTGACATCATTACATAGTCCAGCCTTGAATTGATCTCAGAGTAAATGAGGCTCAGCCACTTCATTAGTTAGAAAGATAACTGCCAACAACCAATGACATGCCATTCCAGGCTGTATTGCAATTGCTTCCTCCAAGCAAATTCTCCACTCATGATCATCCTCCAGTAATCCTCTTGCTATACATGCTTCCTTGAATGTAGCAAACACTTGGCCATTCCAGATCCTCAGATGCTCTCAACTCTTTCTGCCTTCAAATATAGTCAAAAGAAGTTGTAAAAAGAACTGCTCTTCCTTTGATAGTGACACAAAGTACATTCTTCCAATCACCTTAGCCTGCCATCTTGGATACCATGATTTGACTTTAGCATCCCAGGTATAGTGCTGAGGGAACTGCCAGTAGGTAAGGCCCAAACCATCATCATATGCAAAGTTGTAGTCAAACTAAGCAATTAGCTAAGTCTTCTCCACATTTTGCCTAGCTAACACTTCATTGACAGTCTGGTGAGCATGGAAGTTGACATAGTGTTCATTGGGAAGATAGATAGGAAGATGTTGGACTGCTGGTGACTCTCTATACATGTTGAATTCAAAGATCTTCCAGCAAGCTTCTGTTGGACCAATAAAGCGACCATCCAAATGAGCCTTGATTTCATTCTGCATCCCACCACTAATCTCCATAGTTGCTCTATTAGGACTCTTGTAGATATACTTGCTTAGATACTTGACAGTTTCCAATCCAGCAGAGATCTCAATATTGAAATGACAATCAAAGAGAAGAAGAAGTTGAGGACAGTAAGAGACCATATATTAATTAGTAAATCTAGCCCCATTGCGTTCAAAAACCAAGCCATTGGCAGGCCTAGTATAAAGTGGATAGCTTTCCTCAGCCCAATCTGTTCTCTCTCTAAAGTCTTTGGGAAAACATTTACTACATTTTCCATTGACTATACACTTGGCTTAGGGATTATCAACACCACATGGACCATACAACATATATTTGGTGACTTTTGCAAAGAGAAGTGGCTGTAGTTGGGGATCAGGTAGCTGTGCTGAGATCATAGAGTTGATATGATGAGAATCCTAGATATGATCTTGAGGATGAAGGAAAATAAGCAAGTGAATATGGGGGAGACCTTTCTTCTGGAACTCAATAGTATGGATATGAGCTACAGTAGTACCAAAGAAGCCATTATCAATGATCTTGAGGAGTGCTTTTTTCTTCTGCTCAAAGATCCATGATACAATATTAGGACGATTAGTAGCTATCTGACCAGGAAAGAGACTATGAATGATTTCTGGCCACTTGGGATTAGCAGTCATGGTAAGGAAGAGATCTGGTTTATAAAAGTGTCTGCAAATGGCCATAGTATCCTAGAACAACTGGGTTATAAATCTAGGACTTCCTACATGAGAGGAGGAGAGAATAAGTTTGTGTCCTAAAGGTCCAGCATCTTCACCATCATGTCTATTATGTATAGCAGCATTCTGTAGTCCCTGGTAGAGCTCTGATCTGAGAGTGTGCTGATGTGTCCTAGCCTAGTTGAGTTTTCTTTGTTCACAGTTTGCCCATGCATCAACAACAAATTGCTGAAACAACTTTCCACCATAAAAGAGAGGTAGTTAAGGACCTTCTCTAACATGTAGATAATAGGTATAATAGCATGTATCAGACACACACTGTAAGCGAGCCCTTTCCTCTCCTTCTCTCTGTCTTGCATTTTCATCTCTCTTTCTAAGTTGAGCACCATGAATAGAGATTCTTGTATGCTAGCCATTTTTACCCTTAGAAAAGAGCAGAACATAGTAAAGAGCAGTATAAGAAGGACTGTTTTGGCTGATTCTTTGAAGTTGTCCTTCTTTTGCTCATAATACCACATCTCTATTATCCATTACATAATGTACCCCTTCCTCTGGAATAATGACTGCAATCTCCTCAGCTATTGGCAGGTTATGGGTTCTTTGATCCTGTTGCAAATTCACATGTAGCCTAATTGTGATCTCCTCCTGCTCCTCTACTAGCTTTTCTCTAATAAGTTCATAGGCATAACGATAATGACCAATATATGGGTGGTTATCCAAGAGCATTGTCTGAAGATTATCCATTACCATAGGATCAAGGTTTCTATTATTGAGTCTCCTGACATTGAGCTACTCTGCTGTATCAAGAATATAGATTTGTACATAGGTAGGAGAATGATCGCCATGAGACAAAAGAGCACTAGTAAGATAATGAAGCTCTCCTTGGATCTTGAAAACATAGGGACCTGATTGTCTGGTAACAGAGTTGTCAATTTTGACTCCTACTGAAGTCATAGCAAATGCTATATTATACTGTCATATATTGTTGCGAAATTCTCTTGAGGAATAGTTATCTCCAGTCAAGTAGAATTGAATCTGTTCTTGCAAACAACACATACCAAATTTGGGATGATTGACCCATGATGATCTCAGCTTCTCACAGTCAAAGTGAAAAGCATGACAGTAAGGGCAGATAATAGCCAGCATGCCCAAATTGTTATACTCTATATTAGCCTCTATGAATGGCTATCTAGCAGGTGAATAAGGAGCAGAATGAAGAATAGGAGGTGGAAGATTATCTGCAACAACAGCTTCTTGATCCTGATAACTTATAAGTATATAGAGTTTTATTATGCAAAAATCAACATACTATATTGTCATCATTATTGATTTGATTTACTTCATCATTTACACTATCATTATCCTGTATCTCCTGTATACCCAGTAAGAATTTGTTGTCAATAAATTCAATATCTGTTACTCACAACTATTTGGGCTCTACCAAGGTTTTCCTCTATAACTCTACCCACATTCTGATCACTGTCTTCATTTGCTTGCTGTTTATCATAATCTAGAGCATTATTTCCTTCATTTCTCCATTCAATCACCATTTCATTGATTTGAGCTATAGGTTCCACTTGTACTTGATTTGCTTGTTATCATCTATGTAAATCAGCTATGGCTTCATCTAGGTTTACAGAAACATATAAAGGAGTGATATAACGTCTTCCTCCTCTTCCTCTATTCCAAACAGGAGTAGGAGAGATATTTTGAAGTGAAGGATAATGAGAGAGATTGTTGGGAATGATATGTGGAAGGGGTAAATAACATCTTCCTCTTCTTCCTCTATTCCAAATAGGAGCAGGAGGAATGTTTTGAAGTAAAGGATAAAGATGATGATAATGATGATTGGGATTATCTATATGATGTTGAGCCCTATCTTCAGCTCTCCTAGCCTGACATTCTCCTTCAACAGTATCTATGTCACATGATTGTCTTACTGTTCACTTATAGCTACTCTAAGAAAAAAGATATACTATTGCTCCTAAGAAGGAGACCCCTACTCTAGACCCCTCTCTTAATGAGCAGTTGTCAATCCTGTGTATATATGGATTACAATGAACCCCTAGCACCAGGTTTATAATAGAAGAGTTTATAGGTATACTACTACAGTACCACTCAAAGAAAGAGTCCTTCTGGAAGAGGAGACCTGAGCTTAGTCACACACTCCAAGCTCTACACCACAGTTGTAGAGTACTGTCCCCTTTACACCTAGGGCCCAGCTTTCAGTCAAGGTATATAGAGAGTAGAGAGGTATAAGAGAGCAAAGAGAAGGATAGAGGAGGGTAGGGAATAGTGACTATGATTTGAGAGAGAGAACTCGATGATGAGCTGGCATTGTTTGTACATGTTATGTTCCTCTCACACATCCATTTGGATTGAATTATGAAAAGAAAAAGGCATGTGGTCTTCATAGCACTCAATTGTGTCTCAGATATCAGCTAGCTATACTTGTTGTGTGCTTTAATTTTATTTGAATTTATTCAAGTTTTTGATGAATTTAGATAGAATTTAGAGAGAATTTAGCAAGCAAAGAGAGAGAATGTGCTAACCAATGCTTGTAAAGCATTGGCTAAGCGTTGGCTAAGTAGGCATCACTCCTACGTCCTTCTTGCATACATATATGATCCAAGTCTAGTGACACCAGCACTAGTATAAGAAAGCTAAACTCCAAGCTGGAATAAAGCCAACTGTTCTTTGTTTAGTAATTAACAAAGAGAACTCAATAGAGTTCCCATTAGATTTTCTACACTACTTATACAACTACTATATGGTCTGTGCACTATCTTCCCACACCTATCATGTGACTCCCTGTTATATGACTGTGACTGTGTGATACTTGTGATGTGACACTTTCCCGCACTCCCTTCTATGTAGTAAGTCCAAGATAAAGAAAAAGAAAAAGAAAAGAAATATAAATAATGACTTAGCCATTTTGCTAAGTCATGACAACTAGTCGCATTATGAACATCTGTTTCAACTGTTTGAATGCCTTTTCCTGCTGCTCTCCCCAGTTCTATTTTTTGTTCTTTCTAACCAACTTGTGCATTAGCTTAGCTATTTTTGCAAAATCCTTGACAAATCACCTGTAATAATTTGCTAATCCTAAAAACTTCTGTATCTCTTTGACTGTCTTTGGTTTTGGCCATTCCAGGACTCCTACTACTTTTTCTTTCTGTATCTTGATTTCTCCTGACCCTATTACTAACCCCAAGAAGTCAATTTCTTTTACTTTCCATATGCTATTATGCTGCAAGCGAATTTTCTGCAGAAGATAACATTTGATATGCTTTATAACAATGGATTCTTAATTAGAATTCGCTCTGGAACCCTTTCTATAATCCTCAGAACATAATACTATATAATAAAGACACTGAGCTAGTAATAATTGACCTAGAGCTTGTGCCAATACCTCGAGAGGCAATTAGAATGAATTGGCATCAGGTTACTAAGAAAGTTACTAAGGGACTATGCTCTAGATCTACCTTTGGATGGACTAACTTAGAAGGATAGCAGACTTATACTCTAGAATCAGTACTACTTAGACAATAAACTTAGACTAATAGACTTTGTGCTTGTAAATAAGCATTAATAGCATCAAATCAATTATATTTAGATAAATGATCTTTAGGATGCAACTTGGAGATACTAGACATTTATGGGAACTTACTAACTATTTAACAGGTAATCAAAGAAGTCCAAATTACAAAGTAGCATCAAGAGCATGATAGGGGAAGACAAAGGAATATTCTAGAAGAAAGCAGCAATGAAAATATGTCATCTTTGATGGGAAGGACTTGGTGAGGAGATGTGTTATCATAAAGACAGGAGAGGACTGTATCATCAGTAGGGTTTTGAAAGGACTTAAGACAGAAAGGAGTCAATGGAATCCTAAAAGTAGTAATAGTTTCCTTTTTATATTTTATTCTTCAAGTTTCAGGGCTTTGTAATAACTTTAATATAGTATCCAGAGTATAGTTGGATTGGAGAAGAACCTCTTGACTCCTATCTTCATCTACACTGCCTTTGGAATTATGAATGCAGATCTATTGAGAGTAAAAAGACTAGGACTAGTATTACGACCTTAAGGAGTAACTCAGGTTGCAACACTCAAGTAAAGACTCAAGGATGAATTAAGAGTAGAGGAAGGAAGGGAATGATACAATTGGTAAAGCGTAAGGAATACAGAAGAGTATCTACTATATATATACCTATGTACCATGAGGTAGTAATAAGGAGAACATATGATAGACATGAGGTCTGCTGAGTAAAGAACATGCCCTACTAGTGAGGTACTGACTGAACCATTAAATATATGAAGTAATGTGAAACAAAGAAGCAGTTCATGTGTAGAACACCTGGAGACAATGAGGTTGATCATTACAATACCTCCGTCTTAGGATTCATGTTCTCATGAATATCCTACAACCTTTCTTCTTTTATAGCATAAATAGCCACTGACTTCTTTTGTGGTCCAACAATATAACCTTCATCTGGTGCTTCTGTGATGAACCATGGTTCATGTGGTAGTCCTCTGGCATATAATAGTATCTTAAACCTCCTTTGTACTGTTTCTAAATTTTGTTTAGATTTGATTAATCCTTTGACAATCCAATTTCAATATCTTGAGCTATTCTCTCTATTTCTGCTGATAGTACAATATCCAGCAGGTGGTAGAAAACGAACGATGTTGTTTAGTGCTTTGAATCATTTTAAAAATGCGATGAGATTATTGATTTCTTCTATTATTTGATTGTTGGGGTTTTCTATTGCCAATGTCATGGATTCATCATTTGATGATACAGTTGTGGATTTGTCATCAGGTGGTGGTGAAGAGAGATGTATTAAAATAACTTCTTCTATTTTATTTTTTTTTGGGGAAATCCTTGGTATGACTTTTGGAATAGATGGGAATTGATTGGTGTGAGCAAATGATTCTTGTAATTCTCAAATATGATTGTTGATTGCTGACTGTCCTTGACCTTGGCATGTTGTTAATTTGTTTACTAGGTTGCATTGGATACTATGGAATCGTTGGGATAAGGTATTATGTAGGATGAGCCTAAGTGTTTCTGCCACTTCATAGAATTATGTGGCAATGTCCATGCGATATCCTTCTCCAGTAAGTAATGTGCTGGTTTCTGCATTTGCCATGGTGTTGTTGATAATATCGGCTATCCCAACTAGTTCTTCTGCTTTTTCTTCAAGTCCTGCCATAGCTTTAATGGCTTGAATAATGCAATCCATTTTTCTTGCCTAATCCTTGGTTTTGTTGTTATGATGTATGATCTTGTTATAGGTTTCTTGGTTCCAGGTAGGGGAGGTAGCAATGGTAGAAGCATTGGTAGCAGTATTAGTAAAAGAAGACATATTTGAAAGTATTTCTTGAGTACTGGTATGCATTTGAGATGTCAAAAAAATGACCTTTAGTCCTCTCTTTTATAGGTTTCATCTCGAAATCTATGTCCAATAATCTTGAATTGCCTCTTTTGCATGTGGTAGGTTTGCTTCTGCCATCCATTGGTCATGTTCATTTCTATATCCTTTCCAGTAAATGAGGAATTGGATTCCTCTTCCTTTTTTGCAATGTTCCCTGATTTCTTCTACTTCATATTCTTCTTCTTCATTAACAATGTCAGGTGATGATGCTGGATCCTTGTGTTGACTTGCAAACTCCACCTTTTTGCAACGTGTTAATAGATCTTCATTGAAAACATTGTGTATAGCCCATCCTTCTGGAAGCTCTAGTTTATATGCTCCCTGTCTAATTTTCTCTTTGATTGTAAAGGGGCCATATCTTTTGTGGTCTAGCTTCTTTGAGAGTCAGTTTGTTTGAATGTTTCTTGCCTCTAGCCATACTTGTTCTCCTATTTTGAGATCTTGCGATCAGTGTGTTTTCTTGTCATATTGCCTTTTCATTGTTTCCTTTGTCTTTTCCATTGCTGTCTTTGCTTCTTCTCTCATTGTTTCTATCTTCTTTAATAGGTCTTCCAAACTTGGTATTTCTGTTTCCACTGTTAGGTTTCCTTTCCAGGGATGTCTTTCATAGTTCACATAGAATGGAGAGTGTCCTGTTGCTGTATGTTCTTTGTCATTATACTAGAATTCTGCTATTGCTAGCCATTTTGTCCAATTGTCTTGTCTGTAGTTAATGTAGTGTCTTAGAAACACTTCGATTTCTTAATTGATCCTTTCTGTTTGACTATCTGTTTGTGGATAGTAGGCCATTGACATTGCTCTTTTGATCCCTAGTGCTTTTCATAGTTCTCCCATGAATGTTGATGCAAATTAGGGTCCTCTATTGCTAATGATCTTTTTTGGTATGCCATGTATTTTCCATATGTCGTCCCAATATATTCTTGCTACTTCACCTGAGGAGATTGAAGTCATTGTAGCCATGAGTTTGATCATTTTGGAGAATCAGTTCACAACTACCAAAATAGCATCTTTGTCTTCTGATCTTGGCAGGGGTCCTATGACATTAATACTGATTTTCTCCCATAGTATTTTTGGTATAGATAAGGGATGTAAAGATGCCGCTTTCTTCATGTGTTGCATCTTGTTCTGTTGACATTCCTGGCATCCTTGAATGTATTTTTGTATATCATTGCATATTCCTAGCCACCAATAGTTTCTCTTGATTAATTCCATCATTCTGTGTTGTCCTGGGTATCCAATATCTAGTGAATTATGGTTATTACTGAGTATTTTGTCTCGAAGTTGCCTGTTTTTTGGGACATAGATCTTGCCATCTATGTAGACAATTCTATTTTCTTCCCATGATTGTCTGTCTTTTCTTTCCAATAGTTTCGTTACTTCTTGTTCTCTTGTTTGGATTTTCTTGATTTGTTCTTGTATTCCTTCTTCTCTTATTTGTAGGTATTCTTGTCTAAGCAGTATGATAGGTATTCCATCTTGACTTGTTGTTTGTCATATCCATAACTCTTCTTTGAGCATCTGTATGTTTTGATTGTTTTCTTTTGTATCCACTTTCTCTCTTCTGGACAATATGTCTGCTTTTGTATTTGTCTTTCCTGGGATATGTCATAGAGTAAAGTTGTAGTCTTGTAGTTTCAGATACTATCTTGCTTGTCAACCATTGAGTTTATGTGGTTCTTTAAAGTATTTGAGATTTTCGTGGTCTGTCCATACTTCAAATTTCTCAACTACATCTAATAGGTATTGTCGCCATTTGTCTAGTACTTTGACTATTGCCAGTAGTTCCTTGTCATATATTTCATAGTTTCTTTTTGCAGGTGACATTGTTCTTGATAGGAAAGTAACTAGTTTCCATTTGCCTTCTTGTTCTTATGAAAGGACTTCTCCAATTGCATGTCCTGATACATCTATTTCTACCCTGAATTTTTCTTCTCTGCTAGGTAGGGTGTCATATGATGGAAAATACCCATTTAATAATATAATTTCCTTTTTATTTTATATTATTACTAATTTTTTGCTCCTAAACTCCTGTTGTCTACTCCTATAGGATCACAGTGTAGACTAGTTACTTGTACCCCTCCTATTCCAGACTTAGTATAAGTACTCTAGTAGTTATATCCTAGTTCCTTAGTTCATAGATTAAAGTCATTTACGTCTTTAATATCCACTTCTATTCCTATCAATCTATATATCACTCCTTTTCTGATCTCCTGGCAACTATTCCATCCTCCTGAAATACACAACCACATATGCGGCAGCAGATCAAGGCACAGCGCATGAGCTGAGGCTAAGGTTGTTCCTATTTTGTTGTTAAATCCTACCCATTCCAGAGTAATTCCACTTCACTTTAGGCCATTCTGCTCCTACTCTGTTCCATTCTTGACATAGGGCCAGTACTGGTTATGTGGTTATCTTTTGTTTCAGCTCTTCAAATGCATTTTGTTCTTTTTCTGTCTATTTCTATTCTCCTTTTCCTTTTAGTCAATTTAATAGTACTGTAATGTGGCTGAAATCTTTGATAAATCGTCAATAGAAGTTTGCAAAGCCTAAGAAGCTTTCGACATCCTTTACTTTTGTTGGTGTTTTCTATTCCTTGATTGCTTTGACTTTTTCTTCTTCCATTTGTACTTCTCCATTTCCAACTTGTACCTCTAGTATGGGTATTTCTGTGGCATTGAAATCGCATTTTGACCATTTGAAACACAAATTATGTTTCTCTACTATTTTGAGGAACTTGATTGTGCATTCTTCTAGCTCTTTCTGTTTTTGCCGGGATTACAAAATCATCTATGTAGTTTGCAAGGGTTTCTTCATGTAGTAGTTCTTGGAAGATACTTGTCATCATCCATTGAAATATTCCTAGTGAGTTGCACAGTCCAAAGTACATCAATTTTGGTTCAAATAGTCCTTTGTTTGTCAAAAAGGCCACTTTCCATTCATCGCCTTCTTTTATCTGTACATTGTTGTATCCCCAGATTAAGTCCAATTTGTTGAAGTATTTTGTGTCTTTAAGTTTATCAATTACTTCATTGATCAGGGATAATGGTGTTTTGTTCTTGATTGTGTGTTGACTTAGCCGTCTGTAATCTTGTACCAATCATAGTGTTCCATCTTTCTTTGGTATAAAGAAACATAGTGCTGTATATCTTGAGTTTGACTCTACAATGAGTCCTGCTTTGAGTTGTTTATCCAACCATTGGCTGAGTGTTTCTTCTTCCTTAAGTATCATTGGATAGGCCTTTGCATTGAGTTTCTTTGGTGCTTCTTCCATTAAATTGATTTCATGGTCCCATTCTCTAGTTTCTCAAACTTTTTCTTGTTGAATAAGTGTGTGAATGGTTGAATATATTTCAGAAGATCTTCAGGATTTGTTGGATCAGGTTCTTTGTCTTCTCCCTTTGATTCTTTTTCTTCCTTTGGTAGTAGTCTCCTTGACCATGGGGTAAACCATATAGATTTGTGTTTTGTTTTGCAGTGTCCTGGGCATCTTGTAAACTGTATGACTCCTTCTTTCCAGTCTACTTCTGGGTTGTGTTCTACTAGCCAGTCGTGTCCTAGGAATAGATCCATTTCCTTGATTTCTGATACTACTGTATCAATTTGCTCGATGTGTCCATTCAAGTTGATTTCCAAAGATATGAATTCCCTAATTGTTTTTTCTCTGTTTCTTGATCCATTTGAATTGTATACGTTGAATGGTCTTGGGAGTGGTTTGGTAGATATCCCTTTTTCTTCAACTGTTTTCCTGGCAATAGTAGTATTTGTATATCCAGAGTTGATTAATGCCTTGACCTTAAGTTTTCTTCTGTCTTTGGTTTTGATTGTTGAGTGCACTATAAGTTCCCTCGACTGTTCTCTCTATTGTGGAATAACATATCAATTCTTGGCAGAACTATTTACAGTGGTTCGTTGTATTGTGCCTACTCCAAACCTTTGATAAAACCCTTCTGCTCTTTGTCATCTGAGTCTCCCAGTTGTGAACTCCTGGTCTTCATTTATTGAGGTGCTCTACATCCTATAGCGATATGTCCTTCTTTTCTGCATTTGAAACATCCTTATGGTTTCTTTTCTCTCTTTGGTTGTCTGTAATCTTTTGCTATGTGTCTGAATTTGTTACAGTTGTAACACTTGGGTTTATGTCCTTGTCCATTATTCTGTTGTCATCCTATTTCCATTGGTTTGCCTATTCCTCTATAGGTTATTCCTGAACCTGTTCTGTAATCGTAGTAGATGTTGGTCTACTCATATCCTTGTCCAACTGCTGTAATTGCTACCTTCTATTGTTCTAGACTCTTTGGGGCCTGAGTTGGTGGATATACCATTATAGCTCTGATAATTTCCCTGTTTATGTTCTTCTTTAGCAAAAATATTGCATGCTGATCATCTGTCTGTGCTTTGCTTGCTAAAGCTATGAATTTGATAAAGAAGTCTGCAATGTGTTTCTTTTCTTGTGTGAATGTTTCAATGTGCCATTCTGCATTGGCTTCTTTTGTCTTGTCACTGTATACCAGTTGTAATTCTGCCTCAAAGGCATCCCAACTTGGAGTGTTGTCTCCTCCGTCTATCTTGTCGAGTTTCTGTTGAGCAAATGCTCCTGCAGTTCCTCCTTGGAATCTGCCTAGTACTGCGATTATTTTTTCATTGGCATCTATGACTTTATTTGCTCTAAGGTAGAGCTTCATAGCTCTCCACCAGTCTTCGAACATCTTCTTGTCCCTATTGAACCATCCAGGTTCTGGGACCATTGATTTGTGGTTTACCACCTCTATTGGTACTGTTGCTAGTACTGTTTTGGCCATTGGTGCTAGTGTACCTACTCTTGTTCCGGACATATTTTGCTTTGGTTGCCCTACTGATAGTATGTTGCTTAACTCATTGAGTTCTTCTTCGTTATCTATTTTGTTGGCCTCTGATTCTGTGTCTTGTATGTCCTGTTCTTCAGACTCTTCTTGGTACTCTGATTGTTCTTCACTGATGTGAACTGAACTGAGTCGTTCTTCGAGGTCTTCTATCTCCTGTGCTCTGATTATATGTTTGGTAGCAATTTTTGCAATATACCAATGACTAGTCTGCTAGTTTGCCATTCTCCCAGTTGCAAGGTGAGTTGGTGATGCTTTACCAAATGTTATGACCTTAAGGAGTAACTCAGGTTGCAACACTCAAGTAAAGACTCGAGGATGAATTAAGAGTAGAGGAAGGAAGGGAATGATACAATTGGTAAAGCATAAGGAATACAGAAGAGTATCTACTATATATATACCTATGTACCATAAGGTAGTAATGAGGAGAACATATGGCAGATATGAGGTCTGCTAAGTAAAGAACATACCCCACTAGTGAGGCGCTGACTGAACCATTAGATATATGAAGTAATGTGAAACAAAGAAGCAGTTCATGTGTAGAACACCTGGAGACAATGAGGTCGATCATTATAACCAGGGGGATGTCTTGAGAAGAACACAGAATATATCTAGAACTCAATCTAGAGAGGAATAGTAGATACAACTCAGGCAGACTTTGGAGAGGACAGCAGGCTGGAAAAGCTTGGCTAGGTGCACACTTGGACTGTATCACACCTGTAAGGTTTGGTGTTGGGGGTGCAGACAAGGGAGCAACTGAGTATGGAGGGTCTATGAGTGATCAACTAACTGTATTTTCCAGTTGAGTCTAGTCATGGTGTGTAAAGGTTAACACCTTAGGAAGGCTATGTGACAATAATCTAGAGAGATCTTACATTCATTTTACAACAACCAACATATACTTTATTAGAGCTACATATAATTCTACTTTTCTAATTATTTATAAACCTTCATCTTTGATTATCTCCTCTCAGACCTTTAGCATACAATTAGGAGCTAGCACATTATTATTTTGTTTGTTCCAGTATACAATTCTCTTTTGTACCCTTTCACCATTTGATTGGGCACACTTGGCCCTCTATACTCTCTATTGTTGTTTCCTGCTCTCCATATGATCTGTCCTCTCTTTCCTCCATACAATCCTCCTTCATATCCTTTTGGCTGTACATTTCCCCCTGGGCACTAAAAGGGTACAAAAGGGAATTGCACACTGGGACAAACAAGATAATGATGTGCCAACTCCCAATTGCATGCTAAAGGTCCAAGGGAAGATAATCAAAGTTGAAGGTTTATAAATAATTAGAGAAATAAGAATTATATGTAGCTCTAGTAAAATATATGTTGGTGGTTGTAAAAAGGATCATAAGATATCTCTAGATCGTTGTCACATAGCCTCCCTAAGGTGTCAATCTTTACACACTATGACAAAAGCTCCTCTGGAAAATACAGTTAGTTGATTACTTATGGACTCTCCACACTCAGTTGCCCCCTTGTCTATACCCCAACACCAAACCTTATGGGTGTAATGCAATCCAAGTGTGCACCTAGCCAAGCTTTCCCAGCCTGCTGTTCTCTCCAAAGCTTGCCCAAGTTGTATCTGCATCTTCTTTCTAGATCGAGTTCTAGATATATTCTGTGTTCTTCTCAAGACATTCCCCTAGTCCCAGTCTTCTTACTCTCAATAGATCTGCATTCATGATTCCAGAGGCAGTATAAATAAAGATAGGAGTCAAGAGGTTCTTCCTTGATCCAACTGCACTCTAGATACTATATTAATGTCATTATAAAGCCCTGAAACTCAAGAATTAAAATATAAAAAGGGAACTATTGCTACTTTTGGATTTCCTTTGACTTCTTTCTATCCTAAGTCCTCCCAAAATCCTACTGATGACATGGCCCTCTTCTTTCTTTGTGATGACATATTCTCTTACCAAGTCCTTCCTATTAAAGATAATGCATTTTCATCACCACTCCCTTCTAGAATATTCTTCCGTCTTCCCCTATTATGCTCTTGATACTGCTTTGTAATTTGGACTTCATTGATTACTTGTTAAACAGTTAGCAAGTCCTATCACAAATGGTCACTTACTATTTGTGATGGGTGCTTTGATACTTTAAAGAGTTCAAAAATGCAAAGTTAGACAAGTGACAAAAGATGTTGTTAAGTCTGAGGTCTAATTCTCAGAT
>Ga0153958_1000059_pt1 | contig 21374 bp, 19 predicted proteins | sample TSFL042MetaG_FD_104719 | JGI IMG/M metagenome (GOLD analysis project Ga0153958, IMG submission 104719) | Attine ant fungus gardens microbial communities from Florida, USA - TSFL042 MetaG | ecosystem: Host-associated > Fungi > Mycelium > Unclassified | place: USA: Florida, Wekiwa Springs... | reverse complement strand
TTATAAAGAAGGCTTCTGCTGAGCTTAGAACTGAAGCATTGATCATAGCAGTTTCTGAGATATTAGCAATTTAATAAATGGTAATATAGTGGTTACTAGTTGATCTGCTTAATATCTTGGCCATCACTGATTACCTCAAGACATGACTGGTATCGATTGAAAGGTCTTTTCAAGGGCTTTTAGGTGCCATTAAGACTGTGTGAATTGTCAAAGAATTGATGAAGATATGGCCAAATGAAGTTTATGACTTAGGACATAACTTAGAGATTTGGGACTGTGGTTAGAGCTTACTAAAACTTGACAGGTAACTAAGGAGTTTTAAATTACAAGCCAATAACAGAGAGAAGAACATTGAAGGATAAAGAAGATTCTAGAAGGAAATAGCAAGGGAAACATGTCATTGATGGAAAGAAGTTAGAAGAGGGATACATAATTAGTAGGATTTTGGGAGGACTTAGAGCAAAAAGGAGTCAAGGGAATCCTAAAAGTAGTAATAGCTTCCTTTTTATATTTTATTCCTTGAGTTTCAGAGCTTTGTAATAACTTCAATATAGTATCTAGGGCAGGATAAGAAAAAAGAAAACCTCTTGGTACTTACCTCTATCATCACTGCCTTTGAAATTATGAAATGTGAAACTATTGAGTATAAGAGTTTGGAGTTAGTAGGATGTCTTGAGAAGAACACAGAATATACCCAGAACTTGATCTAGGGAGGAATAGTAGACACAACTTAGATAGGCTTTGAAGAGAACAACAGGCTGAAAAAGTTTGGCTAGATGTATACTTGAATTACATCACATCTGTAAGGTTTGGTATTGGGGGTACAGACAAGGGGGCAACTGAGTATGGAGGGTCTATGAGTGATCAACTAACTATATTTTCTAGAGGAGCTTTTGTCACAGTATGTAAATGTTAACACCTTAGGGAGGCTATGCAATGACAATCTAGAGAGATTCTATGTTTCTTTCACAACAACCAACTTATATTTTACTTGAGCTACATATAATTTCTATTTTCTAGTACTTATAACCTTCATATTTGACTACCTCCCCTCAGATCTTTAGTATATAATTGGAGCTGGTACATTATTTGTTGTTTGTCCCAGTGTGCAATTCCCTTTTGCACCCTTTCACCAGTATATGTCTTAAGACAGAAAGTGCAAGAGCATTGTGGGAAGGGCATTCTTGATGAGGTATGCCTACTAGAGCTAGGGTAGTACACCAAGGAGATAGTACTTGGTATATGAGAGATGTAGAAGGCAAGGATATCATATGGAGGAGAACAGAGAACAGGAAATGGTTTCAAGAAGGTAGTTAAAAGAACTAAAGTTGTCATGACTTGGCAAAACAGCTAAGTTATTATTTAATATTTCTTTTCCTTTTCTTTTGTTTTCTTTATTACTAAGGTGGAGCATGAGAAGATATCATGTGACAAGTCACAGAGTTACAAAAAAGGTGTGACAAAGAAGTCAGTTGATGAGTAACATGGAAACCATGGGAGATAAGAAGCATAGCCATATAGTAATTGTATATATAGTATAGTAAATCCAACAGGGACTTTATTGAGTTCTCTTTGTCAATCGCTGACCAAAGAGCAGTTGGCTTTATTCTGGCTTGGAGTTTAGCAACCTTACACACTGAGGAAAATGTGCAGCAAGGCAATACATGGGTAGGAGCTCTAGAAAGTATAGCAAAAGAGGGAGTAAGCAAAGAGAAGTCAGGTGAACCTTCAAAATGCTGAGAAAAGTATGGTTGAATATTGGAGTGGAAAAGATTAATACCTATGAGAGAGTAACAGTTAAAGCACTCTTAGATAGTGGTATAATAGGAATATTCATAGATAAGAGAATAGCAGCCAAGAATGTTTTTAAACTGCAAAAGCTGGAAAGACCTATACCAGTTAGGAATGTAGATGGAACAAATAATAGTAGAGGAGCAATTATGTAGCAACTTAGCCTGAGACAACTTAATTACTCTCTAAGTCTGAGTTGACAAGGAGAACTCAATAAAATTCCCATTAAATTTTCTATATTACTTATACAACTATTACATGGTCTGTGCACTGTTTTCCCATGCCTATCATGTGACCTGCTATGTGACCATGACTATTTATTTTCATGTGACATCATGTGATGTGACATTGTGACTTCCTATTTTATGTGACTATGACTATGTGACACTTGTGACATAATACTTTCCTGTATTCTTTCCTGTATAGTAAGTCCAAGAGAAAAAGAAAAGAAAAGAAATATAAATAATAACTTAGCCATTTTGTCAAGTTATGATACTACTCCCCTCTTAAGATTCCTTGTCCCAAGGATTTATAGCTTGTAATATGGGTCAACCATATTACCCATCTCATTGTTGTCTTCTTTTGTCCACTCTTTTATTCCTGAATTTCCTTGCTCTATTTCTTTTTCTTCCCTAATTGTTTCTATTATTCTTTTCCTAGGTTTTCTTCCTTTCCATCATCTCCAATTTTTTTCTAATCTTCCCCAATACTTCTCATTGTACTTCTTATCTGACTACCCAAAAATTTTCTTTGCCATAAATCTCCCTAGCAATTCTCCTCTCTTGTATATTCCTTCCTTCTTTTCCTGCCAGTTTATGTCTTCTTTATCCCTTCAATACTCTTCCTTGAACTCTTTGATTGCTTCTTTTGCATTCTCCAAGTTTTCTTTTCCTTCCCAAGTATCAGATTCTGCTGTGAACCCTTTCTATCTTACCAAATACTTGTCTTTTCCTCTGTTTGTTCAAGATTCTTTTTATCTTCCACTCCTCTTCTCCTTCAATTATTACTAGAGCCAGTTGCTTCCTTCTTTGCCCTTCTACTTGCTCTATATACCTATGTATTCTTGTCATATTCCAGAAATATGATAATTATGTAATTTATTTCTCCTAATAATTCTTCTAAAATTAATAATAGTAGAATAGCATAGTAGACTACTCTTCTTCTATTCTGGACTTCCTATAAGTACTGTGTAGTTACAGCGTAATTCCTTAGTCTGTAAATTAACATCATCTGGTCCTAACACTCTTCCTGTTCATTCTGAATTCCTAGTTCACTTTCTTAAGGACCTCTTCTCTGACGACTTCCCTCTATTCTGAAATATGCAATCACCTTATGACTGGAGACTGGGGTGCAACATATAAGTTGAAGCCAAGGTCATTCATTAAGTCATACTCTGCTCTGATGTCTTTCATTTTCTGCTAGAGTCTTCCTTTGGAGTTTATACTATTGCTAAGTAATATTTCTCTCCGATGTAGTACATTATTCCATTCTAGAGAGTACCTTTATCCTATTACTCTGCTCCTTTGTCCCCTCTATACTTCCATTCTTGACAATTCTACTGACATTGACTACTAGATGTATCTTGATTATACTAGGTAGTTCTAATTCAACTGTATTTGACAATACAATCTTTTTTACTTTGTTAGGCCCAACAAACCTCTCTGTTAACTTTTCTATCCTCCTTCTGACCATTTGATATTTCAAGATATTTCAAGTTCTTAGTACTAAGCATTACCAAGTCCCCTACTTTATACTTGTCAACTTTTGCTTGTTTCTTGTCTGCATACTTCTTCATTTCTTCTAGTGCTTTTCCTAGTGCTGCTTTTGCTTTCTCTTGGATTTTCTTTATCTTTTCAATAAATCCTTTTGTCCTCTCATATTTCTCTTTCTTTCTTCTCTTGAATCCTATTCTGGGGTCTTGTTTGTAATTTGCCTTGAAAGATGATGTTTTGGTGCTTAAGTGCACTTTATTATTGTATGCAAATTCTGCTGTTCCTAACCATTTAGGCCATTGCTCCTGTTTATGATCAATGAATATCCTCAAGTATTATTCCAGCTCCTGATTGACTCTCTTTATATGTCCATTTGTTTGTAGGTGGAATACCATTGACAATTTACTCTTGATCCCTAATATCCCATTCAACTCCCTTATTAATTCTACCACAAATTGGGGCCCCCTATCTGAGATAATACTTTCAGGTAGCCCATGCAATTTCCACACATTATCTCTGAATAACCTGGCTAATTCTTCTGCTGATGTTTTCTCTGTAGTTGGTATAAAATGGACCATTTTTGTTAGTCTGTCCACTACTACTAAGATAAAGTTATATCCTTGAGCTAAAAGCAACTTGGTAATAAAATCTGCCAATATATACATCCAAGGTTTTTCTGGAATAGAATTTGGCATTAACTTTCCAGCTAGTTGTTCTGTGCAATTTTTATTCCATTGGCAGACATTACACCTCTCTGTCATGACTTGGCAAAATGGCTAAGTCAATATTTATATTTCTTTTCTTTTCTTTTTCTTTTGGACTTACTACACAAGGAAAGAGTGCAGAAAAGTGTCACATGTCACAGGACAGATGTCACAATGTGATGTCACACAAATCAAGTCACATGACAACTGTGGGAAAGTAGTGCACAGACCATATAGTAATTGTATAAGTAGTGTATAAGAAATGTATAAGAACTTTATCAAGTTCTCCTTGTTAAGCACTGATAAAGGAGCAGTTGGCTTTATTCTGGCTCAGGAGTTAGTTATTCTGATACCCTCTATATATTGCTTCACTTCTTTAGTAATCCTTGGCCACCAAAAGTTCTGAGTGACCAATTCCACTGTTTTCTATTGTCCCTTATGTTCTCCTACTGGTGTATTGTGATGTAGCCTGATGATTTCTGCCTTCAGTTTATCATCTTTTGGCATATACACCTTTTCTTCCTTGTACATTATACTGTCTACTTCCCTCTACTCTTTATCTCTTAACATTTTTACTTTAGCTCTCTTTATTTCTTAACATTTTACTCTAGCTCTCTTTATTTCTCCTACTGCTTTGATGACTTTGTCATCTCTTACTTTTGACTGTCTAACCTTTTCTAGTAGGTCTACCTTGTCTACTATTATTTCCACTGCTTCTGTCCTTCTCACTTCTAACTATTCTAGTCTTACTAATATCTTGTCTTTGTTGTCTTTCTCTATTCCAATCTCCCAGTTTGGTCTTCTGCTTAGACTATCTGCTTTCCCTATCATACTTCCTGGAATATGTTTTAATATAAAATTAAGTCTGAATAGGTATAAAGCCTATCTCACTTGTCCTCAATTCAATTTTTGCACCTTCATGAAATATTTGAGATTTTTGTGATCTGTCCAAATCTCAAACTTTTCTCTTGTTCTCTCTAGGAAATGTCTCCATGCTTCCAAACATCTAACAACTGCTAACATCTCTTTATCCTATATCTTGTAGTTCCTTTCAGTGTTACTTAGAGATTTTGAAATGAAAGCTACTGGTCTCCACAGTTCATTGGAACACTTCATAGACAGTACTTCTCCAGTTGTGTAATTTGAGATATCTACCTCTACCCTAAATTCTTTGTCTAAATTTGGAGCTGCTAATACTGGTTTTGTTGTAAAGACTTCTTTTAGTTTGTTAAATGCCTTTTGCTGCTCTTGCTCCCACTGCTATTTTACATCTTTCCTTGTCAGTGTATTCATTGGCCTAGCTACTTGAGCAAAATCCTTGATGAACCTTCTTTAATAATTTACAAGGCCCAAAAATTTTCTAATATCTTTTATATTCTTTGGCACTGGCTAACTAAGCACTTTGTCCACCTTTTCCTTCTCCATTTCTATTCCATTGGGTTCTATCACAATCCCTAGGAATCCAATTTTCCTTACTTTCTATATACATTTCTCTGGCTTGATGTACAAGTTGTTCTCTTCTAACCTCCTTAATATTTCTTCTATGATGATGGAGATCAAAAGGTTTGATCACAAAACAAAGGTGAAAGCAAGGTTAGAGAGGCAAAATCTCCAAACTACTTCACAATTGTGCACTAAACAAGTAGGCACTGGGGAGATAAATCAAATAATAGAGAGCTTACTGAAAATGAATATCCAAAGAATAACCAAAACATATTAAATAGAGACCTAAGAAGAAGAACTGTTTTTAGTATTCACTCGAGTGAACCCTCACTGTAATAGGATCCCTAAGGCATATGTTTATCTCATACTGTGACACTACTGCCCTTACCTAGTCTAGTAGCCTGGCTCACCATCAATACAGCAGTACTACCTAGAACTCCCATGCTGTTGTGCAGGCTCTACTTCAGCTGACCATACAACTGGAAGCCTACTCCAATGACACATAGCCAGTGGTTAGCTTCTAGTGTAAGCAAATGCCCGGGTCTGTTGAGGCTTGAGTTTTCCTTCAAGAGAAATTTTATAGAGTTTTCATAAAGCAGACACAAAAGAAAAACCTCAAATCACTCAAATAGCCTTTCAGCTCTAGAGCAACAGAGGGAGAGATGATGGGGGAAGAGTATTTTTTTTGTTCCTTTTGTGCCCTAGAGTATTTTATTAGGATTACAAAGCAATGATACAACAAAAGAAAAGAAACAAAGAAAACTTCCAAATTCCCAAAGATAGTAAGAGTGAAATAATGAGATGGTATCTCTTTCAATCACTTGGCTACTACTTTCCACTTCTCTAATTCTACTCCTGGGGTCCTTCTCTAAACACTAGATGGCTCTCAAGCCTTTTGATGGGCTGTAGAGAGAGGCAGCAATCTCGAGTCATCTTGCTCTCAAGTACGTTGTCTTCATCAAACACCTTTTCTTCTATCTCTCTATCTGACCTCTCTGCCTGACCTCTCTAGTCCTTCTATTACTCCTCTATACCTCATCACATCTTTGAGTCTCAGTCTTCTTCTATTAGATTTGCGATGCAATTCTCAAGAGGACTTGTCTTGCTAGTTCTTGCTATAATTAGCTATCAGCAATGATGGCCCTGCTCTGATGGTAACCTAGATGTTATAAATAAGTCACTGCCACCAAGATATGACATTATCCTTATAGTAAACATCTTCTAAGATCCTTTCTGCTCTCAAGAGTACTCTAGAGAGGAGTTCTGTTATAGATCTATTATGAAATTCTCTGGACAATATTTATGAGGTCTCTGTAGTGGTGGTCACAGCTACTACTCTGCTACTCAAGTGGTATGCTTGAGTCCATGACTAGGCATCTAATGATATCTCTAGGGGACTGAACTCATCTCTCAAGCTAGTTATTCTTGTTATTATGGTAAAAAATATCACTTTTATTGCCTGAACAGCTGTCCAGCATGACAATGATCTTATCATATTCTTCCTCAGTTTCTATTCTCACTAATACATCATTTACAAATGTGTAACTTTTCCTTTATTGATTAGGTCCCTTAGGATTTCATTTATCATTGCCTAGAATGTAATTGGCAAATTTATTATTCTAAAGAACATAACAGTTAGCTCAAAGGAGCCCATATGTATTATAAATGTTCTTTTTTACTCATCTCCTTCCTCAATTCTTACATTGTTGAACCTCTACCTTAGATCCATTTTAGTAAAGACTTTCTTGCCTCCCATATTATTGATTAATTCTGTGATTAATAAGAGTAGGTAGTTGTTTTTTATTGTCTGATTGTTTAGGTTATAGTAGTCCATTACCATCTTCTTGCTACTATCCTTTTTACCCATGAAGAAAACTGGTGACATCTGAGGAGATTTTAATAGTCTGATGTACCTCTTTCTCAAATGGTCTTCCGTGAGGTTCTGGACTTCTTCTCTCTCATTTTTGGATAGAGGGTAAATTCTTTCCTTCTATGGTTTGAATGCCACCTTGAGATTGATAGCATGATCCCACACTTTCCTGGTTGGCATCCTTGTCAAAGACAGGATTGTGGAGAACAGATGGGTAAAATAATAGATAAAAGTACACTTCAAATGGAGTATTGTACTACGTCAGAAGAGAATATTACTTAGCGATGGTATAAAACCCAAGAGAAGGCTCTGGCAGGGTGAAACAACGTTGGAGTAGAATACAACTTGGTAAACAACCTTGGCTTCAACTTATGTGTTGCGCCCCGGTCTCCAGTCATGAGGTGGTTGCGTATTTTGGAATAAAGGGAAGTCATCAGGGAAGAGGTCCTTAAGGAAGTGAACTAGGAATCCAGGGTGGACAGGAATAGTATTAGGACCAGATGACATTAATTTGCAGACTGAGAAAATACACTGTAACTACTCAGTACTTATAGAAAGTCTGGAATAGAAGGAGAGTAGTCTACTATACTATCCTACTAATTATAATTTTTAGGAGACTTATTAGGAGAATTAAATTACATAATTGTCAGATTTTTGGAATATAACAATCCTCTTGGATTCTACTTTCCCAAACACTTTTCTCTACTTTAGAAATTTTCTTGGGACTAACTCTTTGATTTTCCTGTGGTCCTCTTTAATTTCCTCTTCTTTTCCCCAATCTTCTTTATTGTCTATTGCCCATCTGACAATTCTTTCTTTCTCTAGGGTTACTACCCTTTTTCTCTTTTTAACTTTCTTCTTTTCTTTCTTTAGTGCTGCCTTACCACACAAAGGCAGGCATCTCATCATTTTAACATCCCCAGTTTCCTAATTTATTTCTGGGTTATGTGCCTATAACCATGGCATCCCTAGTATCACTTTTGTTTTTCCTAAATTGCATACATCCATCCTCATTCTTTCTATATGGCCTTTATAATACATATTTACTTCTACTTGATATATAATAGCTCCTCCACTGTTGTTTGTTTCATCTACATTCCTGACTGCTATTGGTCTCTCAAGTTGTTGCAGCCTAAAACCATGTTTTGCTACTGTCCTCTTATCTATAAACATTTGGTTATACCACTATCCAAGAGCACTTTCACCATGACACCTTCATGGGTATCTATCTTCTCTATTCCAACATTTAGCCACATCTCTCTTAGTATTTTAAAGGTTCTCCTAATCTTCCTTTGACTATCCCTATCTTTTGTTATACCTTTCAGAGCTCCTGTTTGTGTGCCGCTCTGCTGCACTGTTATGTCACAAGTGAATTTTCCACAGAAGATAACATTTGATATACATTATAATAATGGATTCTTAATTGAAATTTGCTCTAGAACCCTTTCTATAATTCTCAGAACATAATACTATATGATAAAGACACTGAGCCAGTGATAATCGACCTAGAGCTTATGCTGATACCTTAAGAGGCAATTAGGATGAACTGGCATCAGGTTACTAAGAAAGTTACTAAGGGACTATACTCTAGATCCACCTTTGGATAGACTAACTCAGAAAGATGGCTGACTTGTACTCTAGAACCAGTATTACTCAGACGATGAACTTAGACTAATAGACTTTGTGCTTGTAAATAAGCATTGATAGCATCAGATCAATTATATTTAGATAAATGACCTCTAGGACACAACTTGGAAAAATTAAACATTTATGGAAACTTGCTAACTGTTTAATATGTAATCAACAAAGTCCAAATTACAAAGCAGTATTAAGAACATGATAGGGGAAGATGGAAGAATATTCTAGAAGGAAGCAGTGATGAAGATACACCATCTTTGATGGGAAGGACTTGGTGAGAGAATGTATCGTCACAAAGAAAGGAGAGGGCCACATCATTAGTAGGATTTTGGGAGAACTTAGGACAGAAAAGAGTCAAAGAAAATCCAAAAGTAGCAATAGTTCCCTTTTTATATCTTAATTATTGAGTTTCAGGCTTTGTAATAACATTAATATAGTATTTGGAGTGCAGTTGGATAGGAGAAGAACATCTTGACTCCTATCGCTACCTACACTGCCTCTGGAATCATGAATACAGATTTATTGAGAGTAAGAAGACTAGGACTAGTGGGGTATCTTGAGAAGAACACAGAATATACCCAGAACTTGATCTAGAGAGAAGATGCAAATGCAACTCAGGTAGGCTTTGGAGAGAACATCAGGCTGGAAAAGCTTAGCTAGGTATATACTTGGATTGTATCACACCTGTAAGGTTTGGTATTAGGGGTATAAACAAGAGGGCAACTGAGTATAGAGAGTCCATGAGTGATCAACTAACTGTATTTTCCAGAGGAGCTTTTTTCATGGTATGTAAAGGTTGACACTATGTGACGATGATCTAGAGAGATCTTACAATCCTTTTACAACCACCAACATATATTTTACTAGAGCTGTGTATAATTCTTATTTCTCTAATTATTTATAAACCTTTAACTTTGATTATCTCCTCTTGGACCTTTAGCATGCAATTGGGAGCTGGCATATCATTGTTTTGTTTGCCCCAGTATGCAATCCCCTTTTGCACCCCTTCAGTGTTGATATAGTTACAGCGTAAGGGACTTTTCTTGGTCACTTGCAACTTTCTCAATAAAGCACTCTCTCTGTGATTAGGACTAGAAGCCATGGCCTCTGAACCAGTCTGAATGCCCATGATCAATGGTTGTCTTGCAGAACTGAGCAAGATAGAAATTGGAGATCTGGGTTGGATTGCCTTCTGAAACTCTTTCTCTTGTTATTAAATGGAATTCATATATGTTTTGTTGTTATCACTCAAATTCTGAGGCATTGGGCCACCACTGCTTGGTACAGCATGAGGACTCTGATCTAGAAGTGCATATCACTGTAGGCACCTGAGGTTGCTTTTGGATATAGAAAATGTAATGTTAGAAAAATCAGGAGTGACATCATGAGCAGAGAAAGGGATATGAGATGGTATGGGTCCTTGAGTGAAGAAAAGATGGTCAAGAATCTCAAAGAGGGTGGATCACAAAGAGGAATCAGGGGTAAGAATCTACTGAATTAGGGTTTTGACAGCAGTACTAATCTTGTAGTTGAAGGGGAACTCATAGGCATTATCATAGATGCACCTTTCAATAGGATCAGCAGCAAGCTAAATAGAGTAAAAGTAACTCACTAGTATATTTCTTTTATGTCTTTTGTCTGGAATGGAGATCTACCTATCATTAGGGTATAACAAATAACACTGATGGACTAGATATCTACTTCAAAACTGTGATCATTTGCAGTGTTGAAAAGGACCTCAGGGGCAATATAATTGGGTATTCCATATATGGTCTTTTTCCTCTCTCCTAGATTCTCAATCAGTGCAGCTAGGCCAAAATCCATAACCTTGATGTTCATATTGACATCAAGAAGTAAATTTTCAAGCTTCAAATCTTGATGGATAACTTGATGTATGTGCATGTAGTGACATGATCTAATAAGTTGAACCATGAAGAAGCAAACTTCCAGTTCTGTAAATTGGCATTGGTGTTGAAGCATGTCCATAAGGGAGCCAGATGGACATAATTCAAAGGTCATATACACATTGTCTCCATCCTCAAAGCAGTTTTGAAAGTGAATAATGTTAGGATGTTTGAGAGAACAATGAATCTTAATTTCTGCCCAAAGTTGCCCAATACATGAAACAACTTTCAATCTATGTGGAGGCTGACCATACTGACCTTTATCTTGGCTTTCTTAGTCTTGAGCAAGGTCTTAGTAATAACTTTACATGTGAGCCAAGTTTCTCAAGAATTCTGGATCTCAAATGTATGGGCAAAGCCTCTCTCTCTGAGAAAGCCCACATGAGTAAACTGGAAACAATGAAGCCATTGCAGCTACAAATATGGTTGTTGGGTTGGTATACAGAGCAGCATGGGAGGCAGAGTACATCTTGATGATCACTACAGACCATAGGAATGTGGAGCAGATGAAAGACATTGAGAAAGGTATGCCGTTCACTGGAGCAGTTGCAGTAGTAGTTTTGGTGGAGATGATGGCAGATAAAGTGACATCATGTCTATTCTCACTGGATATAGCTTATGGTTGCCAATAGCAAGGACAACAGTGTTTTCCTAGAGAACCCATCACCAAATACCATAAACTGTGTATAAGTACATTTGGTCAGCTTCAAGAGGGGACAGACATTTTCTGAGTAAGCTGGGGGAGAGTAGGTCTGCTATATAGGTATGGCTAAGTGTCAAAATGAGTGTGATGAGTGACATTGTGCCCAGAGGCTAAGACTAAAAAAATAACATAGTCAATACTATTATATCTTGTATATAATCTACTAGTTAATATCCATTGCAGATTCTACATTATCAGAAACAATGTCTTTGAAATCCTCATTCTCTAGCCACTCTTTCTCTGAGTCATTGATTTCCTCCAAATCATCCAATCTATACTTGGCCAATACAGTATTTGCAAATTTTGATTGAAATACAGAATTACTGAGGTTTTCATCAGCATATTTTGTAAACAAGTCCTCTATATTGGGTAGAAGTACAACTGTCTATAAAGCAATCTGTTTGCAAAGGTGTGGCTAAAGTCCATTAAAGAAACTAGGATCATAGTAATCAATAGGAACATTCTGAGGAAAAGTCAAGAATGCAGTTTCCTGAGGCTCAGAGGGTATTTTGCAAATATGTTCTCTATGCTATCCACCAAACCAGAATCCCTTATCCTGTTTTTCTTCTAACAATTGGATGAACCTATTCATGGTCTCTGATCACTCAGGATGTTGTTTAATCAAAAATACTGGCTGTTTATTCTCAAATTTGTTGTCAGGGTCTCCTTTATCATCAGATATGACTTTCAGAGTAATGAGGCTTAGGTATCATTTTGGATATCTGTTTTTTTTGAGAAAGATACGCTATGCATTTGCTAGCTATCATAAAACTTTAGTCAAATAAGAAAATATAAATAGTAGTAATACACCCATAGTCTGCTCTGATACTGGGGATTGGTACTAGACAAGACTTGCATGCTTCTAGGAATACATAACTCTTGTTTAAAGACCTTATACATGTGGTAGTGAACAAAATGATCATACAGCTTGATCAACAAGTCTATATTCATCAAGTACTTGGTGTTAAAATGGAAGAAATCATATGTATGGCTGATAATGGCTTGATTGAATGTGTTTAATGCAATGAGATGACAGGCACTGTTGTAGAGAGAATAAGGACTTTGATTGAAATCAGGACACCAGTGGATAAGTCCAAATCTTGAGATGAAAGTTTGTACAAATTAAAGAATTTATTCTTCAACATTTTTGACTACTAATGCAATCTGCTTTTGGGTTGCAGGAGAGATTAAGGAACCTATTTCAACAAGATTTGACTCAATAAGTTGTTTTCCATTACAAGTATGCTCTAAGTCTGCATCAGTAGTAGACTTGGAGAAATAGGCCTTGAAGACTGCAATATACTCTGGCTGAGGAATTGGAGGAACAGCGTTGGCATTAATTAATTCCCAGAGTATGCTGTTGTGAAATTCAAGTGATTACTATAGTACCACAACTGTAAGAATAGATTTACTACTTTAGAATTAATACATACTTTGATACCCTTAGTATCTTTAGGTATGTTAGCCTATTGAAGACAGTATCTCTACAAAGCTGGCTTTGAGGTAGATTTTGCAGATTGATCAGTAGCTGTAGATACTAAGATGGACTGTTATTGTTATATAATAGATGTTATAAGAGCCCTAAAAAGGAAATAACTTCCTGTGCTTTTGAACAGTTAATTCACAATCTCAAGACATATAACAGTATAAAACTATAAATAGCATGGGAAACTTAAGTAAACCACATCATGTGATTAAGTCAGGTAATTGAAGAACATTCTGGAAAAACATGTGACCACAAGACTTTTATGCACAGACTATGTAAAAGTAGTATAAGTAGTATACAGAATACAACAGGAAACTCTATCGAGTTCTTCTTGAACATCTACCTAGGGTGATCACTAAGAACTATCATAGTCCTTTGATAACAATAGATAATAAGTGCTAGTATTTTTCTTTTGTCTAATGCTAACAAACCAATGTCTCTAGGCTTTGTTTATTTGCAGCTATTTTTTTATCTTGTATAGAGTTGGGTATAGCTTGAGTGGATCATACTGAAAGGCAAGCTGGGGTTATATTTTTTGACTGTGCAGTATTAGATGTACTAAATGAAAATTAGTTAATACTTTTAGTAGAAAGTATCTTTGTACTGAAGTTCTACTTGCTCAAGTCTTAATCTCAATTCTTTTATCTGGTTTTGTAGTACTACCTCTTGTAAAGAATTTTCCTGTTGTTGTTTTGACCATTCAAGTTTTTCTATATCAAGTTGTTCCTTAAAAATTTGTTCAATTGTTGCTATCCAAGACTAGAAAATATCTTCAAGGTGCTGAAGATACTGTGGATTAATAGGAGGATATCCAGGTGGATATGTGTGAGAGTTATCAGGATCCATAGTATAAATAAGCAGTATTGAGAATCGAGTCAATGTATAAATAAGCAGTATTGAGAATCAAGTTAATGTATAAATTGTGATTTTAAAAAAATCAGGTCAGTATGACAAGTATTATGCATATAACTAGTATAGCTGGTTAATCTGACAAATCACTTGACATCAAACCTTGTGACTTCACTTGACAGTTGTTTGCCTGTGGTGTCAGCATTTGGGACAACAACTGAGGTGTACATGAGTATAAAAATAAGTATAAGTAGTCTACAGGAACACTAGTAGACTAGCTGAAAATAGGTAGACTATTATAAGGGTCTTGAAAAACAACACATAATGAAGAACATTTACATAACCATGAAACTAGTGTTGGTTTGCACTGTGAGTCCTTATTCTCTACATGCAGGACTACATAATCTGCTCCTGGGATTCAAGAAGTTATTATTCTACTATGTTTTTGCAAAGAAATATCCAGAAACTCATTGACAAAGATACTGCCTGTGATCATATTCTTTTAAGTCTTTTGTTCCCAACAAGTTGTTGAGAAGTACTTTGGACTCTAATAACTTCAGTAGTTTATAAGATTGTGAAGCCCCAAACTAGCATAAATGAGATGTTCAATTGCAAGAACATAGGTGTATTTGCTCACAGATCACAGCTCCTCTATCTGGACCATATGGCATACCAATTCCTTGCATACCACCCAAAAAAAGCTCTTTTCTATAAACTAAAAGGTACAGCTACATTGCTAAATAGGTTATCAAAAGAGTTACTGACCTATGAATATTTCATGGCTGACTGAAATAGATGTTATCTTGCTTTTCTAGAACATCAGTGGTGGCCTTTAGAGTGCCCAGAACTACAATTGGAGAAATCTGAAGCTGAGCTTAACCAAGAGGGGCAAAGATGATGCAGACCAACAATAGATAAGCTGCCCAACCAGAAGGAGATAATAGGAGACTAAGCCATTCAGAGGCAATAGATCATATGAATTCAAAGCTCACCCACCATATATTATACCAGACAAAATTAGTAACACATATTTGAACTTATCCGTACTTATTGATTGGTTATTAAGCACTAATTGACTATTTGTGAAGATTAATAGGTGCTTTACTAATTCATGATTGATTTATCCCACAAAGTAAGAATCAGTATCTTGGGTTTTTTGATAGACCGAGGTTGCCGCAGCATCAATTATTTCTGATCAACTCTGTTCTTCTCTTGCTCCTTTAAGGGATATGTTGTGTTTCAGTATAGATACAGAAATAGACTTTATTTTTGTTTGATAGTTTACCCAAGTCTTGAACTCTCTGCCACCTGAGAAAGAAAGTCGTGCGTATCCAGTCTCGCATGTATACTAAGCTGACATTATTTGCACTCGATCACTTTTTGATTGAGCTCTTATACATCATCGGGAAAGTTATTTCCCTACGGTACTCCGTTTCATCTCATACTAGGCTAGTGGAGGCAAATTTCCTCTTCGTCTCCATTGAATCTTGCCTTTTTTTCATGTCATTATGGTTGCTCGGTCCAGCTTGCGAGATAGTGTTCGATTGAGCAAGCGTTCGCGATGTCCTGAACTGTATCGTGGAAAGCTGCACAGAATTGCGGTTTTGACCTTTACTGCAACCAAGTGTGCTCATCGTGCCGCTGACCGGGCTTGCTTCGAAATATATCCGTTGATTAAGGAGTACCATGAAACAATTGCTATACCTGTTGGCCGATGAGCAATGGACAAGCAAGAAAAGTGCTTCAAAAACATACAATTTTCCAATTATATAGCCACTGAAATGGATTACTATCAGAGAAATATCTTCGTTGCTTGGAATGAGACTTACATTGTTACATTGCAATTGGTATTCTGAAAAGAATAATATATAAGGGCCTATCGAAACAGTGGAGAAGAACAAGGACATCTTACAGGCTCTTTAACATCGGGAAGGAAGTATGTGAAGACGTCCACGAATGCTACCACGGCTGCATATGACGTGATCAGTATTCCAGTGATTGAAAACCTTCTACATATTCACCAGTGACAGAATTTGTTTCCAGAGTCATCAATAGGACACGCTTCAGCAGGACCAACGTAGAACGGGTTGATTTCTCTTTTCGAAGTTGCGTAAGCTTTCAGAACGCAATGAGCCCAACAGACTGGGTAATTACTTGATACGACACACCAAGTAAGCCATAGATAAGGCGATTGTAATGTCAACGACAGCACTCGCCAGCAGCCACAGCTATGTAGGTCACTTCATCAGATACATCACATCATTCACATGAATGCAGAGTGCTGACCTCTTCAACCCATTTGATTCTCCTGAGCGCAGCTGTATCTACAATGACACTCTGAGAATTGTCAATCAAGATAAATAGTGAAGAAAGGAATAGATTCACATAAATCCCAGCAAACATCCCACAGGCACACGACATGAACGCGACCTATCCACGGACAAATTAATGTCACTGTCTCGAGACCAATATTGAAAGAAACTTACAAGGGCTGTAACTGCTGGTATGATTCTCCAATTCCCAAGTCTCCATATTCTCCAACAATATACAAATTGCACGGTGAACATGATGATAGAGTCAAGGAATGGGCCGTCGATGAGTGAAAGGTTGAAATGACCAAACGAGCTGAAGTCGTTGAAGTGGTGGACAAACCAATAGAAAGCATCATCGAACACTATGACACTTTGAATGGTGTCAAGTACGAACAGAAAATGCACTGTGGATAGTTTTGAGTAGGGAGAATGCCGGTCATCAAATTGCTACACGCACCCACTACTTGAAGCCACTTCCGTTCATTCTTCGCAGTATTGAGGTAAATGACTTTAGAAACAGTGAGGTAATGGATGGTACGATGTCGATGCAAGATAAGGCGTACAATATTGCATTACCAGGATGCCATAGAAAAACCAGTTGAGGACAATACCGATGATCTAAAAATCCGCATGGTCATGGGAACACATAGAATCGACTTATACTAAACCCACCACGGGTCCTGTGCTTGATGATATGTCGCTTCAGCAATTCACTTGTAGGTTGTCAACAAAGCTTACGTTAATGACGCGTTGGCCGGTAGCGGTGTAGGAGTAGATGCCATGAGTTGGGAATGGATATGGTTAGAACAAATTTCAGTTCCATTTTATCCATTGCGGTTCGGCTCTTAATCGCGTTACACACCAATCTAATCGAATTTGATCACGACCATGTGGACTACATACGGGCAGTCATTTACTCATAACGTTAACTCCTTATTCTTCTTGGAGAAATATTACACACAGGTCTTCCTCCTTTCCTTTCCGATCGGATGACTTTCGATAGGTTTTTTTGGATATGGATGTTCCATTTCGACAGTCGTGACATACGGTCACGCGCACGCGACATGCTGAGACAAAACTCTGAAAACACGACATTTGTAGGCCAAGAAACGTCTGCGTCTGTCTGCTATGGTGCTCTTCATGTATTTAATGCTCAGAAATGGCATCTGTTACGCATCTGGCTCATGGTTTTCGTTGAAGAATGCGGGCCCTGAGGAAGATGGCAGACGACTCTAAATTTTTCAGATACAGTACTTTGAACACATGAGACCCCTGGCATCTATACACTACATCAGTGAGTCGATGACCCTGACGAGGCGGACACTCAAGTTGTTGGATGCCAAATCGTCTGGATATGTCACGCATCACAGTTAATGGTGATGCCACCAGCAATCATATCAAAGGATGCGACTATATCTATATGTTGGCTTGACAGGTGACTTGGCATCACTACCATGTGGCAACTATGATATTGAATCAAATAAACTTATCAAATTGTGATCATGTGGAAAACACTAATTACCCGGTAACTGATACTTTGAGCAATGTCAAATCCTTATTGTTGTAAAATGAAGCAGTTTCATTTTCCTTTATGCATCTCTAAGCTCTCATGTTCTCATTTTTCATTGATTATATAATCCACACTTAGTAAGCACATAGTTGTACCATATAGTAGAACTTAAAAACTTCAGTTTAGTGTTTACAGAAACTAAAGTATATTTCAATTTTTTCTTATTTGATATAAAGATTGCTGATTGTATCTAGACTTTTGTCTGATAGCTTCTGTCAATCTCTGTCTGCAATAAAACTTAATTTGATAGAAGTAGGGCTAGATCCTCGAGCATTGGGTGACTTCCCCTAAATAGTCTGAGAAAATCTGAGATCACAGACTGCTCCATGCCAAGATATCTCAAATTTCAAGATGTCCCAGACTTGTATAGATGTTGTGATCTGAGAGAAATACTAGGCCCTTATCTTTTTGGATACCAATTATTATCCATAAACATGCTTAGAAGGTGTTGAATTGAATAGAATACATAGGATCCTCTAATCTCATTCACTTTCATAAATTAATGGTAGATGGCATGATCTGGAATGTAACCATACCACAAGAAACTTCCAAATATGGAATATGGAGAGCAACTGCATTCCATCCATGGTTAACTATATGATAACTAATAGTTATGTTATAAATATAGCTTTTCTCATATTCAAAATGTAAGACTTAGCAGTGAACACTTAACCTTACTCCTTATCCAAGTTGATAAGAAGAGCTTGATAAAGTTCTCATCTATTTCCTATACACTACTTATACAACTACTACATGGTCTGTGTACTATTTTCCCACACTCATCATGTGACCCATCATGTGGCATTTGTCATGTGACACTTTCCAACACTTCTTCTTTGTGTAGTAAGTCCAAAAAGAAAAGAAAAGAAATATAAATAATGATTTAGCTATTTTACCAAGTCATAATACCATCTCCCTCTTAAGTTTCCTCATCCCAAGGACTTTTTTTTACAACTTGTAGTATAGGTCAACCATATTGCCCATCTTGTCTTTATATTCTTCTGTTTACTCTCTGATTTTCAATCCCTTTTTCTTAACTTCTTCTTCCTTGATTGTCTTCAATGTTTGTCTTCCTCTTACTTGTTCACCTCTCCATTGCCTCCAATTTGATTCCAATCTTCCCTAATATTTTTTGTTGTACCACTTATCCAACCATCTAAATAGTTTCTTTGCTATAAATCTTTCTGGCAATTCTCCTCTCTTAAATATTTCTTCTTCTCATTCTTGTCTTCTAATGTCCTCTATATCAATGCTTCTTTTACTCATACCACCAACACTGTTGGTAGTGCCTGAGTTTAATTTAGCAAATAAACCTTCACACTTTAGTTATCAATAGTCTCACTACAAACATGAGCCCCAACATTACCTCTGCTAGGCTGGAAGATGACGCCTACAACATACAACGTGGACGTCCGACTTCTCGCAACAGTGCCAAAAATCCCCATAGTACCTCTCCCTCCCCAATGGACAATTCTTCCTCCCCTTCAGAAATTGATTATGCTGAATGTATTGCCGCCAACTGCAACATGGACATAGAGATAATGGATCTCTCCCTTCCTCTGGTCAAAAACACTACTTGTTTCTCTTTCTCCCTTCCAGCATCAAATCCACGTATCCCCCTTGAGGAGGCACCTAACTTGATAAACATCAGTAATATCGACATTTTCACTGAACTCTCTCTCCCCAAAGTCATCCCATATAGCACTAATGTTCTAGCAGACCCTAGTCTGTGGGATGGAAATTTCACGGCCATATCTCTGTTCGGCACTAATGAATTTCTTAATAGTGATATTAACAACATCACATGCTCTCTACAATGTATGGCCTACTTCCTAAGACAACAAAACATTAAAGACTGGAATGCTAATAACATCAAGCAACTAGACCCCTTCAGCAAATCAGCATGGGACTTCATATCTACCATCTTTGAATCAGGATAGGATACTCTCACAACCACTAACAAATCATCCATCAGGAACAACCTCGCAAAGGAATTTGGCAAAACTACCAAACCTCTACCAAATGTAAATATTTGTCATGGTATTCACATAAGTAAAGTACCCCCCCTATCCCACCCTACCCTTCCAAGGAAATTTTGGAGAAGTCAAAGGCCTATCAACATAAAATCTCCACTGAAGGAAAATCCCCTTTGTCTTATGCTCAAATTACATCAAATGTCACAAATGCCCTCGAAATAAAGGAAGCCTTTCCAGCCTTACCAAACAAGAAAGTTCTCGAAATGCACAATGTAGCTTTTGGACAACATACCAACAAAGCCAAGAAAGTCCAATTCACTACTAAGGAACCGTCTAGAAAACAGGACATCATCCTGGTACCCAACGATCTCATGGAAAACATCATAGGTGACGCCAGCACACATATATTCCAAATTAATGCTCTACTGAAAAATGTTAAATCTTCGATGCATTCTAAATTCATCCATCCCTGTTCTGGTAGAATAACTATTATTACTAATAATGTACCAAACCCTAGTGACCTTTTCATCATAGAAAAATATTTCAAGTCAGTCGAAGGCATTAATGGCAATAAGATTCCAAGCCCCAGACTCCCACAGTTCAAATCATACTTGAAGATTACAGGTCTTCTCTACTTATGAGCCAATGGCAATAAAATCACTAGTGAAAATGTCACAGACTTCATAAAGCACATCGATCTTTTCAAAAACATTTCTCTGGCCACTAAACCACGTATTATCAAAGCCTCGCCCAAGTCAGACATGGCTATCATATAAATTGATATATGGGATAACCAAAATGGTTCTAAAGCTAAACTGTTAATTAACTATTCTTTCAACTTAGGTCATCACATCGCCACAGTCAGGGCAACTAACATGAACCCAGGTGTTCCCCAGTACCATAATTGCTGGAAATGGGGCCATTCAACCTTTTCTTGCAGAGCTTACAGGTCTCGATGCCTAAAGTGTAGTAGTCCACATAAACTCAAACATCATAGAGAGTTAGCATAGTGCTGCTGTCACAAAATTCATTTGGTCATATCTCCACCAAATCTTTGACGATTCCCATGGTCTTAGGACTAGCCTCAAACCCTTAAGAAAACCTTTTGATTGATGCCAGTCACGTCTTGAGGCAATCAATAATGGCCGAGATATTAAGCAGATCAACTGGTAACCACTATGTTACCATTTATTAAATTGCTAATATCTCGGAAACCGTTGTGATCAATGCTTTGGTTCTAGGCTCAGCAGAATCCTTCTTTATAATGCTCAGAATGAGCCTAGAATAATCTCGAGGCAATTAATATTAGTGGAGATATGAAGGCCTCAATATTTGCACATGGACTTTATTAATTACCCATAGATAGTCATCTGTCCTTTTCTTAGAACAAAGGACAGCCTCCATATGGTTAGGTTA
>Ga0153958_1000058_pt1 | contig 21431 bp, 31 predicted proteins | sample TSFL042MetaG_FD_104719 | JGI IMG/M metagenome (GOLD analysis project Ga0153958, IMG submission 104719) | Attine ant fungus gardens microbial communities from Florida, USA - TSFL042 MetaG | ecosystem: Host-associated > Fungi > Mycelium > Unclassified | place: USA: Florida, Wekiwa Springs... | reverse complement strand
TCTGAACAGTGCATTATGAGAAGCACCGACGAGAGTTTGCTCTGGCGTTATTTGGGCGAACTTATTGTCCGGAGCGATGTGATCAACACTGATATCGTCATGAATTTTCCATTCTTCCACCACCTTGCCCAGTTCAATGTCCATGCTGAACAATGAATGTGGATCCGAAGGATTCATGAGGACCATCTTCGTGTCCTGGTCGTGCAACATGACCTACACGGAAACGATGCTTTCAGTACTTGTCAATATGGACGAGAATAGCAATACCTCTCGTGGTTTGAATTCTTTGCCCTTCGGTGTGGAAATTTTACTGATAGTGGCATAGTACTTCACTTGATCATCTCTAGAGTGGCTGAAGACACCAATATTATTCCCACGGACAACATAAGACCGGTCGCCTTTGTATCCGACCGTTAGTTGCGAGTTACGCTCCCCTCGCAGTTGGGGTGGAACACCGTCCTCGTCTTCATCTTCTTCGTCCTCGCTCGCTTCTACCGAGCTGGTCAGACGCCTCTTGTAAGTTATATGATAATATACACACCTTCATCAGGGTCAAGCTCTGATTCCACCTCGTCTTCATCTTCGACTTCATCCTCCACGTCACGCATTTCCACATCTTCAGTAGTTGAACTAATGATGTAGGCTTGTTCATCAGGCTAAGCGGATAATTAACCACTTTTGAAGTTTCAAGATCAGGGAACATACCTTGGCCTTTTGAAATGAGATGCCGTGCAATGTTTCCCATTGACACTGAGCGAAGGCTTTCTTGAACGCATCGTAGGCTTCTGGAGTCGTGAGCTGCAACGCCCAACTATCATATCTGCCTTTGTTGAAATAGTTCCATGTTAAAGATGACGTCTTCGGAGCCCAGCGAGGGTTCATATCCGAAGATATTTTGTGTGAAACGAAATCGCCATCCTCATCGGTGACTATAAGCCAATAATCGTAATTACCCGAGGTGCGCGCGACGATCTTGGCAACTACTTCTTCGTCACGTTCAGCAACAAAGCCTTCTACTTCCAAGTCCCAGTAGAAGAGACGACCTTCTTGGGAAGTAATAGTTGGGAGTGAGGCACTTGCAAAGGAAGGCCTCGCTGCTCGTCCCGCTGGCTTGCTTTGCATCACTGGAGGTTGTACAGGGACTGCAGAGTCAACCTCAACAACATGTTCAGGATCACGCTGATTCTTCTTCGGCGACTTCCGGTCAACCCCTTTACCCTTTGCTTTAATTACAGGTCTGGGTACGTTGATCAGGGCCAAACAGAAAAGTGACGTAACAGGTACTGACTGCTGTATGAACTGATCCAAATCAGAGTCCTTTGTTCCATCCGCACTTGCCTTGTACTTACGTTCGTACATTGCGCGGTACATGCAAGTCTCAAAGAAGGCACGAGTCGGTTCGTTAGTCCCCGATGCTACGAATTCATACAATTCATCAACATCTCCATCGAGGTCGCGCCAAATGAAAGTAGGTTCATCATCCGTTATGCCAGAGTGGAATTCGAGTTCTTCACTAATCAAGAATACTCTCTCTTCGTCAGCTGTAATGTACTACAGGTGAGTTGCGTTAGATGACATGCACGAGTAGATACGCACTTTCGTCTTCATCTTCGAGGAGCTCTTGATCTCCATCTTCATATACTCGTGTAATGACCAGCTGAAAATTGTGCTCGAGTGCGGGGACACGGCGTATGGTGGCTATTGCCTCATTGTATCTGCAATGAGATGAATGACTGTAATATGATAAAACAAAAAAGGTCGCACATGCACTCCCTTGATGACCGAATGTTTCCCGGCCTCACAAGGTACAACTGTCCCATCTCGATCTTTACTACTTCGGCAGCATTGGGGTCCTCTGTTAAACGACACTTGGGGTCAGCCTATCTGAGTGGTCTTTCAGCCAGATCAAACGCACGCCATACTCGTCCAAGCACTGTAACATATGTTAGAAAAGATATAGACCAAATCATCTGCACTCACAATTCTTGAAGATATTCATAGTGGTAATATCGAAAGCCGAGATTGGAGCCACAGGAGCCGGCACAGGTGTGACTGGTCGCGTTACCCTAACGTCACGCATCAAATGTCACATAGTCATGACTCATAAACACCTTCCAACTTGAAGTGTTCCAACTCGAAGTTGGCTTTGAACCTGGGCATGTCAGATTCAGTCAAACAGTCAAACTCTACTACCAGGATTCACGCACATGGTCGGGTGTATATTCTGTTCTCTTGTCTGCTGTGCTTAAATCCAGTGTCTAGCTGTCGACGACAACGATGGTGACTACTCCAGATCAATGGGCGGCGCCCGTGCCCCAGCAACCCCAGGCCCGGAATCCATAAGTCGGAGACATCATTCCGTAGAGGTAAGCACATTTACTCAGCTACTTCCAGGAACCTCTAAAATGCTGTATGCTGATCGCGTACACGAGGCGGTTTCTCCGACTTCGACCACGATATCGGAGTCTGGCGGTAGCTTTTACCGAATGAACGAGCCTCCGAGAGGCACACTCCGTAGTTTTCCCATCAGTTTAAACACGCCTCGCAAAACTACGATTCGCTCGGATATAGCTTTGGTCACCTGCTTTGACCCGGCGGACAAGGAGTTATACGACCTCTGGGCGTCTCAACCCTGAGAAACTCCAGGGCCGACAATTCAATCTTACCATATGCATATTGCCAGTTTTCCTAATTATTAATTATAGGTGAAGCATCGACTGTGCAAACTTCCTGTGATTCATTGCTGCGGTGATTGTCTGATGTTAAGTCTAGCGGTTGCATGACATTATGAAATTCACTGCCTCATAGTTCGCGTGTATTGTTTTGGACCGCGCTGCGGAACACGACCTGTCGGGCACTCTCATAAAAGCAAGGGGTATTGGTGTATATAGGACATTCCTCTCCTTTGTCTTTGTCTTTGTCTTCATTTTCTTCATGGCTGGTTCCGTCTTGATGAACATTCTGCTTATCTCGACTTTGCTTTCGGGCTATGTCACATCGGCTTGGGCAGCAGTCAACAGTTCCGGCCAATGTCCTTCTGACCCTTATCTAGACCCAAGCAATGACCCGTGCAATCCCCTAGGCTATATCGCCAATAATACGTTAACTGCTGTGGCTTTAAGTGAGTTACCAATAAACTAAAGAACACACGTAGCTTACTGTGCAAAGGTTTTGTGCTCCTGGTCGCTCTCATTCAAACCTACCATATCATTTTCAATGGTGCGAGGTGGATGATGGCCATGGTCGTTGGGGAATATAGTACGTCATTGTCTTATTATTGTGTCGATCTTTCCTGACGATGGTCATAGCATACGCCATTGGCTTTATCCTTCGCTTCCTTTTGCATGCACATCCTGACACATTGGGGATCTTTATCGCCGAGTATTTGTTCAACGTATTATCTGTGAGTCAGCTTCAAACCTTGACAGTAGACCTTTATTGATTCCTCGAAGCCATGCTTCTTCATTGCCGCGAATTACGTTTTCCTCGGTCGCCTTGCCAGGGACCTTGGCAGCACTCATCATGTTTTGCTTGCAAAACGCTTGACCCTTACTTTTGTCTCGTCGGACGTGATTACCTTTATCATCCAGGTGAGTGTTGATTTTTTGGTGGGGACGATCTGCTCTTACCTTGTTGTGCCAAAGGCTATAGGAGCTTCGATCGCTACGTCTACTAATTCCAACACTGCTACGACGGGACGTCACGTACGTTCGTTCTTGCGTCTGGCGTTGGTAAAGTCTAATTATTTATCAGATTTTTTTGGCCGGCCTAGTCTTGCAATTTGTCTCACTACTTTTCTTCTGCCTCATATATGGGCGATTCCTTTTTAGAGTGCACTCTAAAGAACAAGCTGTTTGGAAGCGAGATTCTAGGAAACCCTGGAGTAGCGATTGGCGAACTGTTGCCGTCGCCTTGGTGGTCAGCTCAATCTTCATCTTAGTTCGTGTTACTTGTTGCAATCTAGCGCCCCTCAACTGATGGCTTCCTAGATTCGTTCTTGCTACCGTGTCGCAGAGATAGCCGGGGGCCCTAATAGCGCTGCATACGACAACGAGACAGCCTTCTACGTGGGCGATACGATTCCCCTTTGTGTGGCTATCGCCGTATACGTTCCATTCTGGCCAGGAAGGTTCGTCTCAAACAAGCAAGCGTCCTTTGACAGCAGCAGAATGCAGAGTGGCCTGGAGATGTCTGATTCTCGTATGGCTGTGGCATAGAGTACCCGCCTTGCTTTTACATCTCATTTCTATTTAACTTGTTACATGTTTACGCTTTGATTGCTATACGGACTTGGTAGATAGTGTTAGCTCAAGTACATTGTTTCCAGACAGTAACATGGACGTACAAAATAATCACCAGGTACAATGAGCTCTTGGCTCGGTTGCCTTATATTGCTTAGCGCGACTTCGGCATATGTTGAAATACCGCACTGCGGTTGGAAGTTGTGGGCGGCCACTTGAAAATATCAATATTAATGATTGATGCTGGTATCGATGTGTCGCATGCAGTGCATCCTGATAGTGTCCATCACCCGCCCTATGATACGTCTCAGTGTGGCGAACTCAGTTATATCACCATCTCGGTCAATTTTGTCAACCTCTTAGTATGCAAGTGCGCCAGTGTTGATGAGATGTCGCACAATTCAGCTAATGGTTAATAGTCTTTTCCCTTCGCCTCTGCCTGGTGCAGGGAGTTTGTATTGCACAGCCTGGGCAAGTGAGATGCGACCGTCGAATCTGTCAAATCAGCTGATTTCGAAATTGGCGATGATCACACAATATATTCGTTATCTTGATACTCCGGGCTATGTTCGGTTCATGCCTTCGCCTCACATTGCGCTATATCTTTCCCATCAAAAAGCAACAGTTGATCATCTTTTTGACGGTGCTAGCACTAGCAGAGCAAAAATGATGTGTATTACACAACTACTGGGGGATAGGAAATGTAAGTAATTATTGAGGTTAAGCTTCACGATGAGATTATCCTGCAGAGGGGGGATGCGATTGATCTTCTTTAAGGACGAGATAAAGCGTTCTTCATGATTTTCGTCAGTACACCCCAGTCAGTAAGTAAGGGATTAACTTACTGTGAGTGCTTTATTCAGTTCCTGCATCTCAATGCCGTGTCTGACTTGGATAATCACATTGTTCCAAATATCTTCAGGCTGGAGGAAACAGATTACCTATTTGTTGAATGACCGCTGGGAGAAATTTCAGAAATTTGCATGATACAAACTACGGGATTAATTATGGCGCACCTTGACGTCATTACAACGAACTTAGAAACGCTGCAAGGCTGCTTTGTGATATGGCCTGCTGGGTTTTCATCCTACCAACTTCCTGCTGTCGATTGTGGATCAACATCTTGTGCAACATCGTCTTCTTTGTATGCATGGTGGGGGCGCTCTGTTGTGTGGAGTGGTCCGCAGGAGATGAACGTGATAAAGGTGCAGTCGCATCATCGTCTGACTTGCGATTTGATGGTGATGAAGTATGAGGGACCGGTGGTCTATGTCTTTTCGTCATAGGCTGTGTGACTGCCTCTCTCCTACCAATGGAAATATAAGAAATAAAGCCGCAGCGATGGCAGTTGCGTTTGAGAGTGTTTGATTTCTTCTCAGTCTTTCTCCTTTTTCTTGGTCTGTGGAGCTCTAGAGAGCTATCCAGCAAATATGAGCCGCACTGCGAACAGTGTATGGAAGAGTCAAAGTCTTGGGGATTGAGAGTGTGTGCTCTAGAGGCATGCAAGGCAGAAAGGCTGGGTGAAATTGGAAGAAGGGCAAATGGTAAAGCACTCTGGAATTTTGTGGTGGCTGAAGAAGTCATTGCGCTGATTTCTCACGGATGCTTAAACTTATTGTAGACCCAAAAAAGGCAACTGTTGTGGTTCGAACAGTGCTGCATCCAGAACTTTGTACGTTTCTTTTTGTTCTTTGAGCTTTGTCCTGTTAGCTTCTTAACGATTTCGTATCTTTGACCATCTTAGCAATCCCTTTTTACCATGATTTCCACCTCAAAGCGACCAATACCACCCATTTCATATCCCATCGCAGCACAGTCGCATCTCAATCAATTTTTCCAATCTCCTCCACCTCCATCACCACCAACTACCCCTCCTCGAGGTCACAAGCCTTCCATTTCCAAGCCAATGACCTGGCTTACTCGTCACACCAGTTCCTCCTCGAATACTTCGCAGAATGTCACAGCAGCTCCGAAGCCTATTCGCATATCGGAACCCAGGTTTGACAACTCCTTGGATATCTTCAATCCAAAACGTAGTGGGCCTCTTGGAAGCGGTGCTATCGTCGTGAGGACTCCCCAGGAAGCTCTGTCTGGTACGACCGTCCTGTATAATGACCGTGCCCAACGAGCGTCGGATTTGGATCCTCTTTCTGAGGAGGGAATGGCTTTCCCTGCAGTTCCAGATACTCCGCCGCCGCCGCCGCCGTCCAAGGAGCTATCGACTATGCCTACCAGACAGCTTCCCACTCCCACTCCTACGAACACTAGTTCATCCAGCCTTCCTCTGAGAGAGATGCATACATCTCCATGTCCAACTCGCCCTCCCTTGTCTCTATCCTCATCCCTTCGTCCCGCTCTAAAGACGAGTTCTTCCACATCGCTACCGGACAATATTCTTCCTGTACCATCACTTCCAATTCATATCTCTCCTACACCACCCCAGCCTTCTTTTGAACCCATCCTATTGTCTGCTATTCCTAGCAGTGCGATTGATCCTTCAAAGATCATCGTCACCTTAGAGACGAGTTCAGAAACGCACCGCACGACGCTTCGGTCTCTCATTTCAAGACCATCCTACCTCTCAAACTATGTGACCTCGCTCTTTCCAAGGAAGTCAGTGGCTGTATCCTTGTACTCCAGTGCGAGCGATATTTCAGAGCTACCGGACAGCTCCTTTAATGCTATGTTTCACGATCACTTAGCCTCTTCCGGCTTCATACCCCAGTCATCCTTAAACATACATATATTCCTCGATAGGCCAAGTGCTCCGTAAGTGTCTTTTCCTAACTACTATATGATGCTCATGCCATGATTTTAGATATGCCCATATCTTGTCATATCTCCGTACACCCCCCTCCACCCTAGAACACCCGGCTGTCATTCCTAGAGCGGCTCAACTGGGGTCTTCATCACGGTCAAGGCTTGAAGCTCTACTTGACCTTCGCGACGAGGCCAGCTATCTCGGCTTAGAGGAGCTATTTAGGTTGTGTAACGACCAATTGTCCAGCAGGCGCAGCACGGTGAACCAAGCACGTGGAAGCGTAAGCAGCGCAGCTTCCATCCACTCCCTACATACCGTCCAGGAAGGTACTGAGCCTCGAGAGACTGGGCATTCATCTTGCTCCAGCGGCAAATCGACGCGAGCGGCGCTTCCACTGAGTGGTACACTTCAGCACAGTCGGTGTAGGGAAGAAAGTGCAGGTAGTACCCTAAGCTCTCGACAAAAAGCTCAAATTTCCTGGATATGAGGCGCACGACGTTTGACATGACAATATTATAATATCTTTGTTTTATACCTATCAGTTCGCCATCTGTATCCCACCATATTGCATATTGATCACATTTCACACTCATTCTGTAGCACCTTATTGTTATGATATTGTAAAACAGGCTATGGTCTTAGACAATGTTTTGATAATCCAAAGGTCACTTGATTAGCATAGCACATGAGATTTCATATCAGGAGCGACGAACTAATGCTATCCACAATGGTCGAATACCTAACAACAGCAATGATGATCATGTAGCCAAGGAGGGAACGTAACGGGGAAGGAAACGTGGATGAACGAATATTAATACAGAGACGTTGCGCAAGTTGACCATGAGTTAGTAACAAAGGAGGGGATAGGAAAGGAGAGCATGATGAGAAATAAAACGGTTTACATATTGTACACAATACGTTCTTGTCATCGTCGGTAGATGCGAATATAGAGTACTACTTCTGCTCCGCGTAGGGGTTGACGCTATATACCTTGATGACAGGCGGGCTCTTGGTCAAATCGGCGGTCACGATAACCTGGCATACATGTCAACAAAACGGATGTATCATCAGAAAGATACGCACTGGAACTGTCATCAGCTCCTTAATGTCTTGAATCTTGTGACCAGATGACGTGGTTCTTAGTCCCTCAAACACAGGCTGAACCTTGGCAGCAGAGAGTAACCGTTGCTTCGAGGTTTCCGGTTCCTTTTCAGCTTCCGTTTCTCTTCCCAACACAATCTCATCTTCATCAGCTTCATCCTCATCAAAAAGGGCCTTTTCATCATGTACGGAGCGAGATGTAACTTCCATCTTGATTGCGTGGGCTTCAGCATTCTGCTTGACCTTCTTCAAGTGCTCGTCATCGCTGTTTTCTGCCAGCCAGCTAATGACATCCTTGTTTGACCAATAGATCTGTAAGATATGCGAATGCTCGTCATAAACATGGTTCTAATCAACAGTCAGTACTTCCCCCATACATCAACTATGTCATACTTACATCAATCGGCATTTGGTCGACATGGACCCGCTTCTCAATGCCAAACTCGGGTACAAGAACGTCAAATGCAGATTCGAGGACACCGACAACTTTGGCTGGACGAATGACAGGACCATATCGCTGTGTGAGGTCCGAAATGAGAACACACAAATAAAGATGGGTCGACTGCTCCTGCGCCAACTGTGCCGAGTCCTTTTTGCTGTTCATACAAGTCAGTATTGAATAGCAGTTGTAAAAATAGCACCCACATATTGCACTGCTGAGCAATTTTTGCGACGGCGTCACGGTCCATAGTGAATTTAGGTTCCACTATCATACGTTAGGAGATGACCTGAGCGTTATCAAGTGTGACTTACCTCCACCAAGCAAAACTGATTCGAGTTGACGGTGCACAAGAATGTCCGCATAACGGCGAATAGGAGAGGTGAAGTGTGTGTAGAGCGGGACGTTTAAAGCGTAGTGACCGTACTTGGCGATGTCGAGCATGCCGGCACAGAAATATTTAGCCCGCTGCGTAGCTTTGAAGGAGATCAATTCCAACACCAGGCGGGCGGTAGGATCCGTGATTGCCTCAAATGACTTCATGATGGCACCAGATGAGGAAACGTCAACTTCAATACCAAGTCGCTTAGCACGCTCGGTGAAAAGGTTCTGTACAAAGTTGAAGCAACGTGAGATCACGAATATAAAATCAACTTACGAGACGCCTCTCAATTGGGGTATCGTGCCTACGAAGCAGGGCTTGCTCGGGAAGGTGAACCGCAATACGTTGCGCAACGGCGATATTAGTTAGTAGCATGAACTACGATTATTAAAATCGGTTGTCGGCATAACTCAAAATTGAAGCACAAACCTCCTCCACCATGATATTCGCATCGTTATTCTCGGTTTGCCCACAGTCCACCGGGTGGCCATCTTCATCAAGGGTAAACTCGAGGCGCGTCGATGATAGACCCATAGCACCATCCTGGAAACGTTTCGCACGAATTTGCTTTGCAAGGTCATTCAGAACCTTCACATCATGCTCGATCGCCAATGCACTATGTTCCGAAGCGACCACAACATCACCAAGATGGTGCCCGTCGATGGCGGTTTGAGCTTCGGTATACGACAATTTCGCAGAAGATCTAACATAAAATGAGAAAACATCCACTTTAATGATGAAGGGCACTGACTTGATGACGGTCTTGCCCATCCATTTGTGGACAACTTTACCCTCCTTGGTCATGGTAAATATAACTGAGAATGCCAGGCGTTCAACACCTGGATTCAGACTGCACACCTCCTCGCTAAGAGTGGGGGGGAGCATGGGTACAGAGCGCTGAACAAGATATACGCTGGTTGCCCTCTTGCGAGCGTCACGGTCAAGAGCAGTGTTAGGTTTGACAAAATAGGAGACATCGGCGACATGCACGCCCACATCATAGGTGCCGTCGTCATTGGCCCTAATAGATAGTGCGTCATCAAGGTCCTTAGCAGATTGAGGATCAACAGTGAAAATGCGCTCTTCACGAAGATCCTTCCGGATCTCGTACTCCCTCTCTGGAACCCTGTGAAGAATAGTGTCAACTTGTATCATGACAGCATAAGTGAGACGACTCACGTCCATGGCGTAGGAGGCAGGCATTTGAGAACGCTGTCAGAGAATTCCTCTGTAGGGAAGTTACAATCTTTCAACAAAGCACTAGTTTCAACTTCGATGTCTCCGATAGGACCAAGCTCTTCAGCCAAAGTACCGAACGGGTGGAGAGAACTGATAGGCTAGAAGAAATGTCAACAAGGTCGCCGTACAAGTGCGCAAAGATACTGACGTGACGCTTGATACAAGCAACGAACAGCTTGTTCGCATAGGCCTCAGAGTTCTGCACGAAGTCTGCAGGTGCCTGTTCGGTCGGGATAGCAATGAGTGGCACACGCTTGTCGGTAGGCTTAAACCACACAATCTTCGGGCGTTCTATAGGCCCGCGCCTCGGCTCATCGCCACGGTCACCCTCACGTTCCCTACGCTCAGCCTCCTGCTTCTCCTTAGTTGCAGCAGATGAAGGCCGCAGAAGGCCGAGAGTACCAGAGAAGAGTTGGCCAGGCATACGCTCGACCACAGCAACGACGTGACCTGCAAACTGAGGTTTCACATCATCGGTAACCCTGCAAGAAACAAACGACTCAATAGGAGTAAAGGGAAGTATGATGTGCGGACGTACTCCTCATCTTCAAACAGCATCAAACCTTGACCCTCGACTTCCACGTCGTCCTTTTTCTTGTCATCACGACGCACAGCAGATGATTTCAGGTCGTAAGCAGAGTTCTCTTCCTTCTTGCGCTTCTTCTCCTCTTTCTCCTTCTTGGTCCCCCATACCTCATCGACGTCGAGAAGCTCGACGGCGACAATATCACCCTCGAGAGCACGATTACGATCCTTCGATCCACAAATATAGATGTCTGCATCAAGGACCTCAGTAGCAACATATGCGTCCGAGCGATTACGCTTGTTCACTCGTAAGATACCAACAACTAGTTTTCCTGCTGCAAGGAGCGGCGGTAACGAAGCCTGAGGTAGATAAGGAGCGAAGAGAGATTTGCGTTGGGGCTGGTTGGACTGTTGTTGAAGTTGTGACTGGAATTGCTGCTGCTGTTGCTGCTGCTGCTGCAGTAAGCTAACACCACCCATATTCAAACCCATCATATTCGCAGCCATCATATTCGGGAGCATGTTAGGGAATGAGAAAGATGGCATCTTGTGATGGTGACCACCAGCTGCAGCACGGAATTGCTGCAAACTCTGAAGCTGTGCTTGGGCTTGGGCAAGGTCAGCAGCAAATGCATTGTTGCCTTGGATTGCGCCGACACCCCCGTCTGGCCAGTCGTGAAAATTAAATACGTAAGGAAATAGAATAATAAAACTTACTGATGCGCCAGCTAGAATCAACCCGAGATGCGGTGCGGGAGTGACCATTAAAGCCAGGAGGTGGGGTGAAGCCTTCATCGAAACCATCCTGACCACTGTAAGGGAAGCTAACAGAACCCTGAGTAGGATTGGATTTATTCAAGACATTGACGCTGTGTCGTCTACCATGACCACGTGGAAGACCAGATGGCTGGTTATCAAGACCAAGACCAAGGTTGTTCATGCTGTTGAATTGGCCCATAGGGGAGTTGAAGGCGTTGCTAGCAGCAGCATTCCCACCTGCGCTGAGTGGCAATGTGCTCTGAACACGCCTGTGCCTATTAGGGACCAAACCCGGAGTTTGTAAGGATAGGACTTGATTCGAAGCTAGCTGCTGCTGGTACAAAGCCTGTTGTTGCTGCTGAAGGGCTTCAATTTGATTCTGGAGGGCAATCTACGATATTTTCAGTGAAGATAAAACACAACACGGTTAACGCATACCTGTTCAGCCATGATGCCCGTAATATCGCCATCAGGCTTCCTTTGGGGTTGGTCATCCGAAGGAAAGTTATATTGTTGCTGAGGAAACTGGAATCTAACGTCTTCCTCATTGATAGGGGGCCCGACAGGAACATTGGAACTAGTTCTCCTACGCGCTCCGAACATGAAACCGGGAGCAAGCTGAGGACGACCGGTGGGTCCGAGAACTTCTTGTTCTTGTGCTGCTGCAAGAGCAGCGAAGCGAGGAGCCATGAAACTCTGAGACTGAGAGCGGGGCTGGTGTCCTTGCTGTTGGGGATAAAAGGACTCGGGGATTTCACCATCTTCAAACGAAGCTCCAACATCTTCAATGTCCTCCATCATAGCGCCCAGGTGAGGCGAGAAAGAATTGTAGTTAGCAGAACCACTGGCGGTACCGAGTGATACAGCTTTCCTGTGCCTAACCGCATCTACGATACTGGATCCGGGGAAAGAAGAGGCGCCTGGTTGAAACACCGGCGCATTGGCAGGAAGGTTTGAAGATGGCAGTTGCGGGGCATGCATGGAAGCAGCAAGTGAATTAGCAGGAGAGGAAGACTGATTAGGAGGCGACGTTGTCTTCAGGTCCGCAATGACTCTTTGTAAAGAGGACAATGCATCACTGGATTCTGATATAGAAGGGGGCGCAGGAGATGAAGAGTGGCCATTACGTTCCTTCACAAGGCGCGTACCCTGGGTCGCGGAAGGCTGACCTTTGCGGTGGTTGCCATTGCGTTGAGCTCCACCGCTCTGATTCTTACGAGGGTCGACTTTCTTGGAGTCAGGAGCCTTCCTGTTGGTATCTGAACCGGACTCAGTACCACCGGTGGTAGATGCCCCTGTAGCGGGCTTCTTGGCGGCGGTCGTAGAGGAAGGTTTTGGGGCACCTTGAAGGTTGCCTGCCGCGGAAGAAGGCCTAGCGGTGGATAAGGTTCTCCTCGAATCTTTGTTGGGTTTCTTCTCGCCCTTCTTCGGTTGGTTGTGCGCTTGTGATGATTCGTCAGTCATTTCGTTCGTATCGTAGGCTATTCGATTTTTTTTGGACTGTGTTTTCTAGAAAAATGTGAAATAGACTTGTCTGGAGATGAAGGGTGCATTAGTTTGTGCAATCATCAACGTTCAACGTTGGTTCTATGGAAAAGGAAAAGCTGACCTGGATGAGTAGGAAAATGGAATGATTTGACGTCTTTGCCCTGTAGGGCGAGTGAGGGATTATGAAGAGTGAATGCCGTGTGTAGGCGTGGAAGGGACTCTTAAAGTTGGTCGTCGGTAAGAACAGAGTCGAACTGCGCCCCCTTCCTATCAATTCCGCAGGTTACTACTTTTTCCCACGATTACATACTTCCAAACTGAACGAACCGAAGGTTCCAATAAAATCCCAATCATCTGGTATTGATAGATACATAATCGTCTACATATTCTAGGGCGCTGCACTGCACAATCATGCCTTGGTTAGTTTTTCGATGATCGCACGCGTGTACTCCTTTGTCGAAGCCTTCCCACCCAGATCCCCTGTGATAGTTGCACCCTCTGCGATCGTCTGTAATGCGTGTCAGAAACATATGACTATGGTAGTAGAAAATCATACACCAAGGGCAGCCTGTTCGATCTTTGCGGCGTGCTCGTTTAAGTTCATGTGTCTGAGACATTCCGAATCAGTCTCGAAGTTCATGCTGGTTCCGATCTGACTTAGCATACCTGAGCATCATGAGGGAAGACAAAAGGAGTGCAGTGGGATTGGCCAACCCCTTCCCTGTAATTCAATATCTCAGTATTGGACAGGTATGTACCCGGAATCACGCTATATACCTGCGATATCAGGAGCCGACCCGTGCACAGCTTCAAAAATCGACGCATCCTATACAAGAGGTGACGTTAGACATGAGGCGCCTAAAGGGGAACACCACCTACACGACCAATGTTTCCAGAAGGTGTTAAACCAAGGCCACCGATCAGACCAGCACACATGTCGGACAAAATATCTCCATAGAGATTAGGCATCACCATAACCCGGTTGGAGTAAGGTTGAGGGTTCTGTACAATCTACATACACATCACTTAGCTCTGCTCACTACATAAAGGTATTTTCATTTTACCTGTAGACATACGCGGTCCAAAAGGTCTTCATCGTAGGCGATATCCGGGAAGTCTTTGGAAACTTGGCGACACGCGGACAAGAACATGCCATCTGACATTTTCCTGACACACTGATCAGTATTCTTGCGTGGCCCTTCACTAAGACACTTACATAATATTGGCCTTGTGTACAGCCGTGACTCGCTTCCTCCCGCTAGCCTGTGCATAATGGAATGCGTAACGAGCAACACGCTCAGAGGCATCCCATGTAATAAGTTTGATCGACTGGACTACTCCATCGACGATCTAGACCATCAACGTAAACAAAACTGATGTATCACAGCTTGACGCCTACCTCGTGCTCAATACCCGAGTATTCTCCTTCGGTGTTTTCCCGAATCAGAACGGTGTTGACGTCGTCATACGGAGTCTTGAAGCCTTTAATTGAAATGCAGGGACGAACATTCGCGAAGAGGTTAAACGTCCGACGCAGAGTCAAATTCAGAGAGACGTGACCCTTTCCAACTTAGAAATGTTCAGCATACGTATGAACAAGGGTAAAAACGGGACGCACTCGGTGTTGCCAGCGGTCCTAAGCGGAACATTAGTATCAGCCCTCTTTCTGGCGATCTTCGACGCACCTTTCAGAGCGACAGTGTTCTTTTTCACTGAATTAATTGCAGCATCCGGGATGACCGTTTTCCCAGCTTTCAGGACAGGTGTGACACTAACCTCCTCCCATTCTATGGGGACCTGTCAGTGCGTAAGCAGCGTTTACCTTGTCAGAAAGCTGAACGACATACCTCTGCAGCAGAGTAGATGTCCTTGACAGATTCACTGATCTCCGGACCAATGCCTGAGACCAAACGTCAGTCAAAGAAACCTGGACTGGACGAGTAACCTGACCATCTCCAGGAATCAAGGTCACAGTATATTTGCCCTGTTAATTGGTTAATAGTTGAAGACGAAGACTGCTCTAACACTCACATTGCTGCCCTTGTTCCCAGCAAAAGCAGCAGTTGGCGAGGAAGATGCATACCGTCTGAATGGCTACAAAGGTAACGTAAGTCTCCATCCGCATAGACAGAAGCTAGAATCAGTCGACCTGTGCAAACCTGAATGCACCCTGCGCAACATCAACGATCGACCGGTGGGGGAACATTTTTGTTTCAGATAGAGTGAAAGGTGTGTCCAAATGAAAAAGTTCAGTTCTACACAGTGACGTTCTATTTTTGGAATGCCACGGATGAATCCGGACGAGCATCCGTATGTGGCTATTATGTCACGTGATCAATCGGACTTACTACATAGCCAGGGCCTGGCAAATTATCCCATATCGCTCTCTCTTTGTAACGAGTATCTTTACAGGAACCAACAGGTGCTGCCTTCTCAAGGTTTTGGGTGCCAGTGCGAGCATCGTATTTTTCGTACATACTGATGCTATCAATTTCCAGTGTCTCATCAAGTAGACGCGCTCCTGGCTGCCTACTAGCACTACGACCTGCATTGAAAAGGATCTGCAATCATCAATCTCGGCTCCACGGCTTTAAAAATTCCGTCTTGCGGGCTGCCGGAATTCTCACATCATTTTAACTATAAACAGGGTAGTCATTCGTTCAACCATTGTTTCCATCTGCACGCGCGATGAACACATCGCAGGGCACACTGGGTTCAAATACCCACACCCCAGGTCAGGGGGAACGAATCTTATATGGGGAATCTACGGACCAAACCCCTCAGACTGAGACCCTCCATGATTCGATATCGGTGGCCGTTGAGAAGCCGTCAGCAGTACCTAAGGACCACTCACAACGTTGTGATGTCGGGTCCCTCATAGCTCATCATGAAACGATAGATCATGCGAGTTCGCTCACTGGCATTGATCGTCCTCCCTCTGAAGCTGAAGAGCTCCCACCCGCAAAGATTTACCGACCCTTATCAATTCATGTACTTGCCCTCCTCATGCCTGCCTCTATATTCGGTGTTCTCGCACGTCTTGGGTTGCAAGCACTCACGACATACAACGGGCAAGCTATTTTTTCTTTGGCTTATGTGCAGGCCACAGGGTGCTTTATTATGGGTATTGGGTTAAGGATGAAGGTACCATTTGGTAATTTGTGAGTTTATTTTATTTTATTTTCACACCACCTAGTCATTTACACCCATTCGTTGCACAGTTATGGTCCGTTGTATACGGCTGTTACCACTGGTCAGTGCCTGTGGCAAATGGATTGTAAAACTTTTTAATGTGCCACAGGGTTCTGTGGATCCCTAACAACGTTTTCTGGGTGGCAGGTGGACGTGTTTGACTCGTGGGTGAACACTGGTCAGTTCCGCAGAGGCGGCCTTCGAGATGTAAGCCGACCCTTGTTTTCGCTGTTCGATTCATGACGGCGTTTTACTCTTTACGTCGACAGCTCGTAGACGGTCTTACAAAAACTTGGGTAACCCTTGCTTTATCACTGGCATCTTTGAGATTTGGAATATATGCATGCGAAATAGCTATGCCATATTTTCCCGCCCCCCGGCCGCCTACCAAGAACATGCGATACACGCTTACGGTCCTTGCTATCCTCTCATATGCGGCAACCTTTCCTGCCTACTTCTTCCTGCCAAGCAATGTCCGCCACCAAGCGACGGCCGCACTCCTATTTTCATACCCTGGCACATTAACTCGGTACCTTCTGTCCATAAGTTTGAATCCTCGCATGAAGACCTTACCTCTTGGCACTTTCATGGCGAACTCAATTGGAACCGCTCTTCTCGGATTATTTCATGTCTTGCAAGGCCTCTCATCTCCAGTTTCCCCTAATACGTGCTCGGTACTTCAGGGTTTGGGAGATGGGTATTGTGGCTGTTTAACAACCATTAGCACCTTTGTAGCGGAGATTGTCACATTGGAAGGATGGAAGGCTTCGTTATACACCACGGTCAGTTGGGTTACTGGACAATTGTTGCTGCTCGTCATCATGGGTTCGTCCTTTTGGGCTGGTCATGTGAAGGAGCAAGCGACATGCAGTTTCCAGACGTCATGAGTCGCGGTAGAAATCAAACATCACATTCATATGTGCTACGATCTGTTTGATCTGTTCCGATGTTCCCTGCGGCCTTCGATCCATAGCTTTACTAGCAAGATCGTAGGTGTAATGGTGAAACGCGCAAGCGGAGTTTGAATACGTATCTGGAAACTTCACAAGCGACATGATACAGACCACAGCCTAGCCTGTCAGCTTGTCTGACTTAAAAGTGAACATGTCCCATCCGCTCGAGCTTGAAGAGGAGCAAGTCGAGCTTGAGGAGGAAGAGGCCATTAGTGGTATTGGTGAGGGCGACGATGTCATGGGGGAAGTTGAAGAAGGAGGTTATAGTGCGTATTGACCTATCATTCATTCCGGACTTAACTGCCCTGCCGTGCTTTTTGGCTACTGGAAAAACTATTGGGAGCCTGCTGACATGCCTGGTATTTATTTTCAGCATCATCTACTCCTACATCTACCCTTACGTGGATTAGCTGGTTTTGCTCCCTGCCCGGACACGAATACTTCTGTGAAGTATCGGAAGATTTTATTGAGGATGACTTCAACCTCACTGGCCTGAACGCTATGGTGCCATTCTGGAAGGAGGCAATGGAGATGGTGTTGGACGTGGAACCTGGTATGTCGCCTCTACTACCTGACTTCGCAATCTTACTCGTTTCAAAGATGAAGATTCATCAAAAATACCCGACGTGTCAATCGTTGAGGCATCAGCTGAATTGTTGTATGGCTTGGTGCATCAACGTTTCATATTGACGCGCGCTGGATTGCAAGCAATGGTGAGTGTCTCCTATCATGCACCAACGCCCTTGATCGACACGATCGTGCTTTCTCATAGGTGGATAAGTACGAAGGCGCCCTTTTCGGCGTTTGCCCCCGTGTCTATTGCATGGGTTGCAATGTTGTCCCCTGCGGTCGTTCTGATCTACCTGGCCTTGACACTGTCAAACTTTTCTGTCCCAACTGCAATGATATCTACGCACCACCAAGCAGTCGCTTCCAGGGGGTTGATGGTGTGTGAGCTATGTTTATGTGGACCGTTAGTACTTCTCACCTAGATCTCGAGGGACGTAGGGGCCTTTTTTGGAACGACTTTTGCGCACTTGTTCTTCCAGAGCTACCGCGAGCTCGCCCCGGCGCCGTTCTACAAGCCTTCATCATCGCCTGGATCATCCATATCTCCAGGCCGCTCTCCGCACAGTGGTTCGGGCAGTAGCTCCTCGCGGCCCTCTCCTTTCATCAATCCAAATCCTCACGGAGGACAAAAGCGCCCTGCAGGCCACATTTATCAACCCCGAATATACGGTTTTAAAGTCAGTGAACGAGCCAAGACGGGACCCCGGATGCAGTGGTTGCGATTGAGGCCGGAGAGCCCAGGGGAATTGGATATGGTAGATTGGAGAGGTCGATGGATAGACGACGACGAGTACGACGACGAAGAGGAGGTTGACGAGGATGATCGACAGATGGAAGACTTTGATGTGGTGGGAAGATAAAACCTTCGTGCCGGAGACACTTTCACTCATTCATGTGACAGGACACTATTGAGGACGATGAGGACGATGAAGAGGAGGAGGAAGAGGAAGAGGAAGGAGGCTCGCGGAGACACCAAACCCGAGGTGAGCAATACGCCGATTCGCTGCGGCCACCTACACCTATCCACCTCCCCTCCTCCGCACGGACATCGCCAACATCCATTGCAGTGCCTCATACAGAAGACAATGCGGCTTCCTCGGGGCGTGCTCCAGGAAAGGTGAAAGTCGTGCGGAAATACTAAGACGAGTGTTGTGGGCACAGAGCGAGCCCATGATACAACTACGCAGATTATCTAGGTTTTCAATGTCTTACTACACAACCATGACTGCAATCCCAGCATAGATCATATAATACTGTACAACACAGCATACACGCACTTCGATTTCTGACTATGTATGTCTTCCGTTTTGTCAACATAAATTTGAGCTCAGATATGAGTGGTCCGGATGGGAGGGTATATACTACTTTAAATGATCTCCTAAATATGCTTGCTTCATTTCGTCTTCGCTATCGGAAGTGTGGGAACACGTTGCATAAGGAACTGTACAGTACCAGCAAGCCACGCTTCAGCACACGTGACCCACTCCAATTCAAGAGACGATTTGGACGCCAACAACAAACGCATCCTCAAGAGCTCGTGAAGAAAATGGTCCGAAGCAGTGAGTAACTTATTTCGACTTTTTGATGCTGCGAGTTAAGAACGTTGACATAGACCTCCGCTGTGGCCTGAACAAGGGCTACCCTACCACTCCCATTGCTAAGACGGCCCGCCCCAGTCACCGCAAGGGCATTCAATCTACCAGAAACAAGTTCGTGCGATCGGTTGTGCGGGAAGTTTCTGGCTTTGCGCCATATGAACGTCGGGTAATGGAGTTGCTGAGAAACGCCAAGGTGGGTTGATCGTCGTTTGTCGTGAAGCCATGATGTTCTAAATATGCTTGTTTGATCTATAGGATAAGAAGGCAAGAAAATTGACGAAGAAACGGGTGGGTTTTTTGCGATTCAGTGTACGCCAGACTTATATATGTGATGTTTAGCTTGGTACACTCCTTCGCGCAAAGCGCAAACTGGAGGAGCTCGGGACTATCATCCAGGAGAGCAGGAGAGCACACTGAGCAATAAAATTTTTGTATGCTACGGGGTCTTTGTCGAATGCCCAATCACAGGTCATGTTAGCTATGTCATCTATGCCGCATCGTTCCTGCTTGTGTTGCGCCGGCTTGCGTCATATGACGAGGCCATATGAGTCAAACACCCTTTGTTCCGTGAATTCCGCCACTGCCGGGGATTGGCATCAGTCTGCCGATCGGAGCTATGAAAAGTGTGACAACAAAGTTTTACGTATTTTGTTTATTTCTTTGTCATACTAAGGACGTTGGGGCCAGTGTTCTGGTCTTCAACTCCAAGTTGAAGCTAGTATATACTTCCTCCAACTTCTGACATTATTCAGTTTTTTTTCTACTCAAGATTGTTTTCATGTCCTTGGTCATTCCTCCACCGAATCGTAGCCGTGCCTCTTCTACGAACATCCGTCCTGCACTCACCATAAACACCCTGGGGAGGCGACGCTCTTCTTCACCCATTCTCCCTTGCCAACAATCTGAACCATCTACACCATCTACACCACAGTCACGTTTCGAACCCGCTCAAATACTTGCCTCACCTGAACCGGCCCAACGACCTTCCATGTTCACAGTGATTGCTTCCGGCTTTTTAGATTTGCTGCACGTGCCCACCCGTCATTCAATCAATTGGTCTACTCCTTCGTCCCCGCAGTCCGTAGTGCAGGACGAATTGCTCTTACCAATATCTGCCTCCTCGCAGAAAACCACATTTGGTGATGTTTATAACGAGAAGGATACACTCCGACTGCATGCATGGCGGTGGCGCGCTCCGTCGGTTCGTGTCGCCCCGGTCCTCACCCTAACAGACCTGACGTTTTCTATTCCAGCTCCACGCCCCTATATTGCTGGTGATGCTGCTCTTCCCGCTAACAACGGCGGTGGTGCTGGTGTCATTATATTCCTTACCCATTTCCGTGGTTTTCCCTACAACGCTTCCCGAGCTTGCGGCATTAGGTCGAGAGATGCATGCATATTCACAAAGTGGTCCGCTACCATTAGCACACGTCATCGGTGTATTGTCTGTTACTGCAGTCTGGAAACATGCGTGGTCTATCCCTGGTAGCGTCATTTGGGTGAGCAAGTTCCAAGTCACATCTCGGTTTGGAATTTACATGTTGTATTTCTTCCAAAAATAGAATGTCCTAGCCGGGGCTTTATTTCATCCCGTACTGGCTACATTATTACTCTCTGCACTAACAACGTTGGGTTCAATTTGTGCAACCCTTCTGTGTGTGCCGCTAGCGCCTTCTCTGTCGCGCCTATTTCCACGTGCACTGCAGATGACCCGGAGTGCTCTGGAGGGCGAATCCGATTTGACCACCGGAGCAAAGACAAAGTCGCCGACATGGGTACGGTTGTCTGTGCTCCGCCTCGTTGGTATTGTGCCTTGGTCGGGAATTAACATCGCTTGTGGTGTGTGTGGTGTTGCGATCTCCGATTGCTTACTCGGTGCCTTCCTTGGGTGCCTCCCTTGGAGTGCAGTCACATGTCAGGTAGGTCTTAAATTGCTGATGTTGACGTGCCCAAATGACCATTGACGTCAGATCGGTGATATCCTCCAGACCGTTGCGTCCACGACCTCACCATCGCAGCAAACAGTTTCGTCACTGCTATCGTCACCGGACATTCTCGTCAAACTTGCGTTCCTGTCATTCCTTTCCCTAGCACCAATCCTCGGGCGCGAGCGCTTGCGTTCTTTGATCTCGGCACCTTCCTCGCCACAATCTAATAGACCAAGCCCCTGTCAAGATGAACGT
>Ga0153958_1000055_pt1 | contig 21856 bp, 18 predicted proteins | sample TSFL042MetaG_FD_104719 | JGI IMG/M metagenome (GOLD analysis project Ga0153958, IMG submission 104719) | Attine ant fungus gardens microbial communities from Florida, USA - TSFL042 MetaG | ecosystem: Host-associated > Fungi > Mycelium > Unclassified | place: USA: Florida, Wekiwa Springs... | reverse complement strand
ATACTACACTAGATAGTCAGGCACACAACACCATGGCAACTGACCTATAATCACAGAATGTCCTAGAACAACTAATAATAGGCATCGCACCGCATGACACAGACAGGGGAGACTAAGGAACGACGGGAGTGCGATATACGATCTGTCACTGGGCCACTAATAGAACAGACCCTCAGAACTTACTAAGCACTTCCCTAGATGTCCCCTTACACATGACCTTGACCGGATCCATGGAAACTTTGTTCTCCGAGATGGCTAGTCCTAAGTACTCGATTCGCTCCTTGCAGAACTCATATTTCTCCGGGCAGAGGAAAAGTTTGTGTTTCTGTAGGACCTGTAGTACCCATCTGATAGCCTTTGCGTGCTTCTCTTCCGTCCTAGTAAAGATCAGGATGTCGTCCAGGTAGACCACCATGATTGTCAGCGTCTAAAGTCCGATGACCAGAATTAAGCCAACTGTCTCTTTGTTTAGAGTTTGATAAAGAGAACTCGATAGAGTTCTCGCTCATTTCTCTACTACTTATACATTTTACTATGGTGGCTATGCGCTTATCCTCCTATGGTCCTCATGTTACTCTAGTCATGTGACGCCCTGTGACTGTGACCCATGATATGACCATCCATCACACCAATTGTGACATTGTGACAAAGTTATATGATACTTTCCCATGCTCCACTTTGTAAGTCCGAGAAAAGAAAAGAAAAAGAAAAGAAATATAAATAATGACTTAGCTGTTTTGCCAAGTCATGATACCACCCCCTCTCTTAAGTTTTCTCGTCCCGAGGAATTTTTCTATAACTCGTAGTATGGGTCTACCATGTTGCCTATTTCATCTTCATCTTTCTTTATCCATTCTCAAATCCCCGATTTTTCTCCCTCGGTTTCTTCTTCTTCTTCTGGGATCATCTTCATCGTCCCTCTTTTTATTGGTTTCTTGCCCTTCCACCATCTCCAATTTCTTTCTAATCTTCCCCAATATTCCTAGTCATATCGTTTATCTGACCATCCATATAACATCTTTGCCGTGAACTTCCCTGGTAACTCCCCATGCTTGAATGTCGTTTCCTCGTGTTCTTGCTGTGCCACATCTTCCATATCCCACTGTTACACCGTACAAAAGTTTAGGCAAATTAAGTGACATTCTGCACCTTAATAACAGGAATAAGTAGCTCGAGAGACGAGCTCAGCCCCCCAGAAACGTTCCTCTAGACACCTAGTTGTGGACTTGAGCATCTAGCTTAAGTAGCAGGGTAGTGGCTGTGACCACTGCTACATACACCTCATAGACGCTTGCCCAGGCACCCCGTATCGGATACCTAACAGATCTCCCTTCTAGAAGTGCTCTCGAGGGCAGAAATGAACTTAGAACGGACTACGCGACCCAAACGACGTCATGCCGTAGCTGCCGGAAGTCCTATTTAAAGAACAGTTATGATCAGATGCGAGCCATCATCACTGATGGCTAATTATAACGAGATCAAGACAGTTGCACCATCGTGAAGTCACCTCATAGTGGTGGTAGGAAGAAACCGGAAGGTAGAAGAGTGAGAAGTGCATCACAGAGATAGGAGGAAGGACCGGGAAGCTGAGAGGAGAAGTAGTAAGGAGATTAGATGAAGAGGACGTGCACGAGAACGAGATGGCTCAAGCCCGCCGTCTCTGTCTACGGTCCATCGAAACGCTCAAGGCCCAACCAAAGTGCAAGGAAGGATCACCGGAGTAGGATTAGGGTGTTTGGGAGTGGTTAGTCGGTGTCCGGGAGGAGTGCCATACCATCATTACAGCCTTACTAGAATTGGGAATTCGGAGGTTTTCTTTGTCTCACTTTCTTTGTTGTTTTTTTTTGCTTTGTAATCATAATAAAATACTCTAGGGCACAGGAGGGGAAATAAACATCATACCCCCATCATCATCCCTCTCTGTCGCTCTAGAGCTTAATGGCTATTCTTGAGTGACTGAGTTTCTAGTTTTTCTGAGTATTCTAGCTTCCTTTTCTAACAACCCACCCAAACTCTCCCTCAACGGGAATTCGAGCCCCAACAGACTTGGGCATTCACTTACGCTAGGAGTTAACAGCTTGCTATGTGTCATTGGAGTCGGCTTCCAGCTGTACAGTCAGTTGAAGGAGAGCCCACACGACGTCACGGGAGTTCTAGGTAGTTCTGTTGTATCGATGGCGAGCCAGACTACTAGACTAGGTAAGGGCAGTAGTGTCACGACGCAAGACAAACGCGCGTCTTAGAGATCCTATTACAGTGAGACCTACCTCGAGTGGACTCTCAATTGTTATTATTACTCTTTCGGTTTCTTTCAGATTATATCCTCCCCTTTTCCCATTATAAAGCTCTCCCCTTTTTTATTTGATTACCTCCCCAGTGCCTACTTGTTTAGTGCACAACTGTGAAGCATCTTGGAGATTATTCTATTTCCATTTGTTGTCACCCTTGTCTCAAGATCAAATTCCCTTTGATCCCCATCACCACTGATATTCTTTCTCGAATTCTTCGATCACTTCTTTTGTGTTCTTTAAATTCTCTCTGCCTTCCCAAGTGTCAGACTCCGCCATAAATTCTTTCTAGCGTACCAAGTATTTGTCCTTCCCTCTTACCTGTTGCTTGTTCAAGATCCTTTCTACCTCTCACTCTTCTTTTCCCTCGATTATCACTGGGAGCGGTTGCTCCTTTTTCTGCCCCTCTACTTGCCCTACATATCTGTGTATTCTACTAACATTGACTACCGGGTGTATTTTTACTGTACTCAGCAATTCCAATTCTATTGCGTTCAACAATACAATTTTCTTGATCCTGTAAGGGCCAACGAACCTCTCTGTTAACTTCTCCGTCCTCCTTCCAACCATCTGATATTTCAGGTCCTTGGTACTTAACATGACCAAGTTACCTACTTTATATTCTTCTACGTCCGATCTCTTCCTGTCTGCATATTTCTTCATGTCTGCTTGCGCTTTCCCTAGCGCCGCTTTTGCCTCCTCCTGTATTTCCTTCATCTTTTCAATGAACTTTTCTGCTCCTTCATACTTTCCCTTTTTCCTCCCCTCAAACCCCATCCTGGGATCTTGCCCATAATTTGCCTTGAAGGGTGACGTCCTAGTACTTGAGTGTGCTTTATTGTTATATGCAAACTCTGCCATTCCTAACCACTCTGGCCACTGTTCTTGCCTGTGATTGATGAACATCCTTAAGTACTGTTTTAACTCTTGGTTCACCCTTTCCATTTGTCTGTTTGTTTAAGGGTGGAATGCCGTCGACAATTTACTCTTAATCCCCAACATCTTATTCAGCTCTCTCATTAACCCTGCCACAAACTGTGGTCCCCTGTCTGATATAATGCTTTCAGGTAGACCATGCAACTTTCACACATTATCTCTGAACAACCTTGCCAATCCCTCTGCCAATGTCTTCTCCGTAGTTGGTACAAAGTGAACCATTTTAGTTAGTTGATCCACTACTACTAGAATACTATCGTATCCTTGCGCTAAAGGCAGCTTAGTGATAAAGTCTGCCAATATGTGCATCCATGGTTTTTCTGGAATAGAGTTGGGCATTAACTTGCCTGCTGGCTGTTCTGTGCGGTTTTTATTGCGTTGACAGGCATCGCACCCTTCCACATATCTCTTCACCTCCTTGGTAATTCCTGGCCACCAAAAATTGCGGGTGACCAATTCTACTGTCTTCCACTGCCCCCCATGCCCTCCTACTGGCATATCATGGTGTAGTCTGACGATTTCTGCTCTTAACTTCTCGTCCTTTGGTATGTAGACCTTCCCTTCTTTATATATGATACCGTCTACTTCTCTCCACTCTTCGTCTCTCAGCATCTTTACTCCTGCTCGCTTCATTTCTTCTACTGCCTTCACTACTTTGTCGTCTTTCACCTTTGACTTTCTAACTTCCTCCAGTAGATCTACTCCGTCTACTATGATCTCTACTGCTTCTGTCTTTCTTACTTCTAACCATTCTGGTTTCACCAATGTCTTGTCCTCATTATCCTTTTCCACCCCAACTTCCCAGTCTGGTCTCCTGCTCAGACTGTCCACTTTCCCCATTTTACTCCCTGGAACATGTTTTAGCATAAAATTAAACCTGGATAGATACAAGGCCCATCTTGCTTGTCTCCTATTTAACTTTTGTGCCTTCATAAAGTATTCGAGATTTTTGTGATCTGTCCAAATTTCGAATTTCTCTACTGCTCCTTCCAGGAAATGCCTCTATGCCTCTAGACATCTGACTACTGCTAGCATCTCTTTGTTGTGAATCTCATAGTTTTATTCTGTATCACTTAGAGATTTTGAAATGAAAGCGACTAGTCTCCATTTTTCATCTGAGCACTTCATTGAGAGTACTCCTCCAGTAGCATAGTTCGAAGCATCAGCTTCTACCCTAAATTCTTTGTCTAAATCTGGGGCTGCTAGTACTGGTTTGCTGGTAAAAACCTTCTTTAATTCATCGAATGCCTTTTGCTGTTCATCCTCCCACCGCCACTTTTTGTCTTTCCTCGTTAGCACGTTCATTGGTCTTGCTACTCGAGCAAAGGCTTGATAAACCTCCTATAGTAATTGGCAAGGCCTAAGAACTTTCTAACATCTTTTACAGTTTTTGGTACCAGCCAACCGAGTACTCCTTCTACCTTTTCTTCCTCTATTTCTATTCCATTGGGTCCAATAACTATGCCCAGGAACCCTATCTTCTTCGTCTTCCACACACACTTTTCTGGCTTGACATACAAGTCGTTTTCTTCTAACCTCCTCAATATTTCCTCCACGATCTCATCATGTCCTTCTTCCGTTTTGGTTCCTACTAACACATCATCTACAAATGCAGCAACTTTTCCTTCATTGATCAAATCTCTCAGGATTTCGTTCATCATTGCCTGAAACATGGCTGGCGAATTTATCATACCGAAGAACATTACTGTAGGCTCAAAGGAGCCGATGTGCGTCGTAAATGCTTCTTTCCACTCGTCTCCCTCTTTTATCCTGATATTGTTGAACCCCCACCTGAGATCTATTTTCGTGAACACTTTCTTACTCCCCATGTTGTTGATTAATTCCATGATTAATAGAAGCAGATAGTTGTTCTTTATCGTTTGATCATTCAGGCTGTGATAGTCTATCACTATCCTCTTACTACCATCCTTTTTGCCTACAAAGAATACTGGCGATGTTTGAGGGGATTTTGATGGTCTGATATACCCCTTTCTTAGCTGATCTTCCACAAAATTCTGGACTTCTTCTCTTTCGTTTTTGGATAGAGGGTAAATCCTTCCTTTTCGTGGTTTAAACATCTCCTTGAGATCTATAGCATGATCCCAAACTTTTCTCGTCGGCATTCTCTCCGATTCTACTTTTCCAAACACTTTCCTCCACTTCAAAAATTTCTTTGGGACCATTTCCTCAATTTTCCTGTAGTCCTCTTCTATCTCTTCCTCTCTTCCCCAGTCTTCTTTGTCATCTATTGCCCAACAGACAATTTTCTCTTCTTCCTCTGTCGCTATCCTCTTGACCTTTTCTTTCTCCTGACTCTTCCTACCACACAGGGGCGGACATCTCGTCATCTTGACTTCTCCTGTTTCCTAGTTTATTTCTGGATTATGCGCTGCCAACTATGGCATTCCTAGAATCACTTCTGTCTTCCCTAGGTCGCACACGTCCATCCTCATTCTTTTCATATGACCTTTGTAAAATACATTGCACTCTACTTGGTGCGTAATAGCTCCTCCGCTGTTATTTGTGCCGTTTACATTCCTGACAACTAACGGTCTTTCTAACTTCTGCAGCTTGAACCCATGCCTAGCTGCTGTCTGTTTGTCCATAAACATCCCCGTTGCACCACTGTCCAAGAGCGCTTTAATCATTATGCCTTTATGCGTGTCTATTTTTTCTACTCTGATATTCAACTATACTTCTCTTAACATTTTGAAGGTTCTTCTGACCTCCTTTCGACTATCCCCCTCTTTTGCTGTATGTTCCGGTTCTCCTGACCGTGCGCTGCTCTGCTGCACTTCTGCCTCTCTAGGCTGCGCCGCCTTCTCCTTCTTTGCTACGCTTCTCGAGTCTCTTGCTTGCGCGCTGCTCTGCTCCTCTTTTTCTCTGCATCCACACCAACTCATCTTTTCTCTTTTCCAATAGGAGACTACTCCTTGTCCCCGGTCATCTTCCACATGACATCCTCCTTTGCCACATCTTGGGCACTTCAAATACGTGACAACGGCCCCTTGACTGCGCCATCCCAACTCCCATAACTCTGCATCTTATGGCACTGTTGGTCCACAGTACCACTCAGCTCTTTTCCTCAACTCCTCCCATGAATTCTTCCTCCACCCTTGCTGTGCTTCTCCCTTTACAGGGTGTGCCGCTTTTTCTTCTTCCATCTTCCTCAGCCTCTTCTCTCCTTCCTGCACCTTTTTCCTAATAGGATGCGCTGGCCTCCTCTCTTGTTGGTGTACCTTTCCCCCATTAGGGCGTGCTATCCTTTTTACCTTCTTCTCCCATAGAGGGCATTCTCTACACTTATGCCCTTCTTTCCCACACTTAAAGCACCTCACAACTACCATCCTTACGTTCCTTACTACTCTTTCTTCAACTCCACACTGCATCACTCTACTTCTCAATACTTCAAACTTATTTTGAGGAACTACTGTCCCTTCTACTCCCTCTTTTAGCTTCCTGCAATTTTGGGCCAGGTGCCCGAACCCTTTGCAGCACCTACACAACTTCCCTTTCCTTCCTTCTAATTCTTCCCTCAGTTTGGTGAGGGCACATTTTTCTTTGAGCAGACTGCTCATTAATAAATTGTATTGTTCTTGAGACATAATGATAATGTCTCAAGGAGAGTACGGAGTTAATGGTTTTGACCTTACTTAGTGCTACGTCTGTTGGGGCGCAAGATCTTCACCCAACCAGACACTTACTGCCTTACTGACTACTGCCCTAATACTATGGTTAGACTATCACTCCACGGGGGAGATCTCTATTCTAGATGGCCCACTAGTGGTAACCGTCAATCCTCTGTGTGTACCAACTCACAATGGAGCACAGCACAAGATTTATACCAAGAAAAGTACAAGTAATCTACTCAACACCACTCAATTGTAAGGCCAGGTCTTGAACGCAATACCTGAGCTTGGTACTGTGTCTCCACCTGCAGTCCCTAACTAACTGCAAAGTCCCCTTAAGCCAAGGGCCCGGCTATGTATGGAGGTGGTTACTGATCATGGTGATCAGCGACCGAGGGTTGGTTTATAATAAGATAAGAAATTGAGCAGAGTCCAAGGCAGACAGTGCTCTGAAGTGGAATCGAGTTCTAGTGTCAGTGTCTAAAGTCCGATGACCAGAATTAAGCCAACTGTCTCTTTGTTCAGAGTTTGACAAAGAGAACTCGATAGAGTTCTCGCTCATTTCTCTACTACTTATACATTTTACTACAGTAGCTATGCGCTTATCCTCCCATAGTCCTCATGTTACTCTAGTTATGTGATGCCCTGTGACTATGACCCGTGATGTGACCATCCATCACACCAATTGTGACATTGTGACAAAGTCATGTGATACTTTCCTGCGCTCCACTTTGTAAGTCTGAGAAAAGAAAAGAAAAAGAAAAGAAATATAAATAATGACTTAGCTATTTTACCAAGTCATGACAATGATACCTTTTGCTATGAGGTCCTGGAAGATGTCATTCATCATGGTTTGGAAGATGGCGGGGCTGTTGGTCATACCAAAGAACATTACCAAAGGTTCGAACAGGTCTCAATTGGTCCAGAAAGCTGCCTTCCACTCATCTCTAGACTTGATGTAGACGTTGTTGAAACCCCAACGAACATCTAGCTTAGTGAAGTATCTGGCTCCACGGAGTTGCGATACAAGTTCAGAGATCAGTAGGAGGGAGTACTTATTCTTGACCATCATGGAATTGAGAGCTCAGTAGTCTTGAACCAACTGAAGTGAGCTGTCCTTCTTCTTGATGAAGAATACCAGGGCTGCCATAGGAGACTTAGAAGGGCGAATTTGTCTGGTACGCAGGTTCTCTTCCAGGAAAGAGTCCAACTCCTTTTGTTCCACCGAAGAGAGGGAGTAGACTTTCGATGACTTAGGCTCTGAGCTCGGAACGAGCTTGATAGTGTGGTCCCACTGCCTATGGTCTGGGAGGATGTCGAAGTCTTTTTTTGTGAACACCGATTTGAATCCTTTTGCACAGTTGGGTAGGGGGAGAAGTCCTTTCCACGTTTCTGAGGCTCGACAGGCTCCTTCCGCAAGTTTCTGGGAGATCATAGAAGTAGCATGAAGGTTTTCTATGGCAGGTTCCGAGAGGATCCTTGTCATGAAGAGTCTGTCCCCTAGCTTGTATTTAACCTTGTATATCCAGAGGGGAGTCTCGTCTTCTTCCGAGTCTTTCATATGCTCCGGAGAGGGTCCGGATCGACAGATGTTGATGACTTTAGCCTCCACCTTCTTCCATGACACTTGTTCCTTTCGTATTACATAGCATCCTTCACATTGGGGGGGACATTGGTTCATTTGCACTTCTCCAGTTTGCCAGTTGACCTCCGGATTATGGTCCTTGAGCCAGGTGTAACCGAGGATCATGCTTTGCTTCCTGAGGTTAGAGACGGTGAGAAGCATTCTTTCGGAGTGGGTTTTATAATGGAGGACCACATCTACCACTTTGGAGATTTGTTCGGCTTCATTAGGGGAACCATCCACATTGAACACCAGTATGGGGTGAGAGATGTTCCGGGTGCTAATACCCTTTGTACAGACAAAATCTTTATTTATGAAATTGCCTGTGGCTCCAGAGTCCAAAAGCGCTTTGACGGAATGTACTTTGCTAGTGTCAGTGGTACCAATCTCTATAGGAAGGATGATAGATGTTCCACAGGCGTCAAGGGTGTTGGTGGAGAGTTGTCTGGGTAGTCTCTTTTTCCATTTGGGCCTCCAAGGCAGGGCTATCCTGACCAGAGTGGAGGGGGGGTGCATCTATAGGTTCACAGATATCTGTATTGACTTCTTCTACATTCAATATAGTGAACCTATTTACTAACAGCGACCAGGGCATACTTTTCACCAGCTGCACTAAACAAAATCCTCCTCCAGGGAGGGACCAACTTTCTCTTCTTCTACTGCATCTTTCAAGACCATCAAATCTTTGATCAATTCTTCCCATTGCTCTATGGTTAACTTCCGGATGTCTAAGCAGTAGGGGCAGTCTCTTACGAGGTAGTTGGCCTCTCCGCACTGATAGCACCCTCGTGGAGGTAGAGAGCATGCCTTTCAGACTGCATCTATGTCCATAGGTATTCCTCCAAATAGTATGGGAGGAGCGGGTCTTGGTGGAACAGGGGGCAGAGTGAATGGAAGAAGGCAGAACATCGAAAGAGGGGCAGACCGAGGAAGGGCAGAGTGCATGGGAGCCGTTGTTGTTGACCGGAGCATGGATTGGAAGGCCTCATTGGTCAACCATGCTTAGTCGATCCTCTGGGCAGCTACGTACCAAGCCTCCAGATCAGTGTCTGTGGGTCATCCAAATGGCATGGTAGCAATCTGGCTCTGGATGCTCAACTTAAGGCCTCGACGGAACTTTACCACAAGAGTCTGGGGGTTAGTGTATCCGGCGTCAGAGACCAAGGTCAGGAAAGTGTCCAAGTAGTCATCTACCATCCGGTTTCCTTGATAATAAGAGGAGCCTTCCAGAGCATTAACGGCGTCTGCTTCCACATTGACTGGAAAGAATTGGCTCCAAAATTGTTGTTCGAAGTGGGTCCAGGATTGGATGGGAAAGAGGTTCTCAGACCACCTCACGGCTTGTCCATCTTTGAAAAAGGCAAAGGTCCACAAGATTTTCTCCTCATCACAGCTGAACTATTCCAGGGCCAGGCATAGGTATAACATACAGGAGTTGAAGAAGGCTCGACCAGAACTCTGTTCACCAGAGAAGTTGGGGGGAGAAGGGAGTTTTGGCCTTGTCTACCGTTTGGACAGGGCGGACGGAACAGGTGAAGGAGAGCTGACAGAAGGCAGAGACATGAGTATCGGAGGCGGAGCGACTGTTGGAGCGGGGGTAGGGCTAGTCATCAGTTGAGTGAGCTATTGTATTTGGGCTGTTAGGCCGGTGAGAGTATTGTTAATAACTTGTTCCAAAGCATTCTGACGCTCGGTTAACTCCTGGAAATGGTGCTGCAGATAGCCTAAGGCATCGGTGATGGCTGGGGGGGTGTCCGCAGGGAGTGACATCTTTTTAGAGTGGGGTGATCAGGGGGCTGGAGTTGCTAGCGGAGAGCAACCAGAGGGCAGCTGTCCACTGAGAAATTCCAGAGCTCTGATAATAGGATCTAATTCTGCTGTAAGGGTGATCAGAGTAGAGCTCCAGGAGATTCCTCAGAAAATTAGATGAGGCTCCTGGAGGGAATAATCTATATTATATACTACAGTATCTTCGCATCCCTGCATTGGTAACCAGGGTCTGAACAAGGAAAGTGTGTTGGGTAGTAACAGAGTGCTCTCGGAATGATGGAAGTAAGACCCAATATTACATAGTAATATTAGATCGGCTGCAGAGTCGCTCTGGAGGACTGGAATGGGCTCTGGAGTCACGAATTAGGGGTCCTCTTACATCAACTAACTATATTTTCCAGAAGAGCTTTTGTCACAGTGTGTAAAGGTTGATACCTTAGGGAGGCTATATGATGATGATCTAGAGAGATCTTATACCCCTTTTAGCTGCAAAACATAATTTATTTTATCTAAAGCTACATATAGTATTTAGTTTCTACTTTTGCTTAAAACCTTTATTTCTGTTATCTTCCCTTGGACCTTTAGCATGCAATTGGGAGCTGGTATCATATCTTAGTGTTTGTCTCAGTGTGCAATTCCCCTTTTGTACCCTTTTAGCATAGTAGACTGACTTCAACACAAACTTCACAAGCCAGGCTGAAGGCCTGGATAAAAACCTTGTCTAGTATGTATGTGAGACTGATATGAAAAGATGGCACTAACTAACTTTTGGCTAAGTATGACTAAGATTTACCTAATGGCTCTCTTTTCACTCAAAAATTCTACAAAATTCAAATAGATTCAGAAGAAATTCAAATAAATTAGAGTAAATTGCAATAAAATTGGAATAGGCAGTGAGCAAAGTGAGCTGACTATGGTTTCACTGTTGTGGGAAGGGAGCAGAGAAACCTGACTAACAACAGTGCAAACCCTGATGCACAATATTGCTCACTGTGATGCAGACCATTGTTAAAAGAGAGCAAAGTGACCTAATAGACAACACTATCTACTGCTGCATAGACCATTGTAGGAAGGAAGTGTAGCAGACTGACCTCAACACAAACTTAATAACACAGAATTAGTAGAGAGTTCAAGAAGAGCCAGAGGCCCAGATAAAAACCTTGTTTAGTATGTATGTTGTACTGAATATGGGATGATAACACTAATAAATTATGTACCTAAGCATTTCTAAACCCTCTCTTTCCACTCAGAAATAAATAGAAATTCAAATAAAGTAAGGAGAATTTAACAAAGATTTATGATTCTCTTTCTCTTTTTTTCTCTTATTTTAGCAAATTTTAACAGAATATTCAATTATCACAATCCTCCTCTTTTCATAATTCAACCCAAATGGATGTGTGAGAGGAATATAACATGTACAAACAATGCCAGCTCATCATTGAGTTCACTCTCTCAAATTGTAATCACTATTCTCTACCCTTCTCTTCTCTTCTCTTTGCTCTTTTATACCTCTTTACTCTCTCTATACCTTGACTGGAAGCCAGGCCCTAGGTGTAAAGGGGACAGTACTTTACAACTGTGGTATAGAGCTTGGAGTGTGTGACTAAGCTCAGGTCTCCTCTCCCAAAAGGACTATTTCCTTGAGCAATGCTGCAGTAGTATATCTGTAAACTCTTCTATTATAAACCTGGTGCTAGGGGTCTATTATGATCCATATACACACAGGATTGACAACTGCTCATTAAGAGAGGGGTCTAGAGTAGGGGTCTCCTTCTTAGGGGCAATAGTATACCTTTTTTCTTAGAGTAGCTGTAAGTGAACTGTAAGAATTGAGTTGTAATAACTTAATTCCACTCCTTATCTGAGTTGACAAGGAGAACTCAATAGAGTTTCCATTTGATTTTCTACAATATATACAACTACCATTGTGACTATGTGCTTCACCTCCCATAGTCCTTATGTTATCTATTGTTATGCTGCTAGAGAATTTTCTGTGGAAATGTAGCATGGGATATATATTATACCTCTGGAGTTCACTATTGGAACCCACTCTAGAGACCTCCTACAAGCCCCAGACATAATCTAGACCCAAGATTATGTAAGAGGACAGCTCTATTTCCACCCCTGAACTGTATAATGATACTCTGGAGCAGCCTAAGCCTGTTTAAGTATTACTAAAGTAATACTTGAACACACTAGTATAGCTTCAATCACACTGATCCTGATACCAAAGAATGTAAACTTAGTATATAATGTAGAACATCCCTTTAGAAGCCTCATCCTAATCTCTGAGGATTCTCCTGGAGGTGAGTTGTATCATAATTGCAAACTGTAATATTAACTGAGGATTCTCCTGGAGTCTTGTGCCCCAGTTGCCCTTACAGATTGGATACTTCTATTAGATAGTGACCAAGCTGCCATATGCTAGAATAGCATATACCTTAGGAGGCAAGACTGATGAGCTAGCATCAGGTTTCTTAGATGCAGACTATCAATGTTGAAGCTCTAGAAATCAGAGGCTTAGAGATATCTTTGGAATGCGAGATAGTTCCAATCTAGAGTAGACTTAGACTAATATGATACCAAGACGACAGATCAAAAGTCTATCAGTGACTAGTGATCCCATCACTGCTGGACTCAGACAAGAAATAGACATGCCACTGGATGATGATTGTATTACTAACACTTGCACACACTATCATGTATTTCTAGATAGACCATATTCAGAGTAGAAAGAAGCTAGTTTGGGGTTCAGGGAATGATGGGCAGAAGTGGAGTATGGAGATAGAGCAGGATTATATAGTCATGTTTGGAGGTATGGAGGACAGGGAGGTGATGGCTGTCATGGTCACATAGTAGTATTATAGAGAATGTCACAAACTTCATTTGGCTATATCTTCATCAGTTCTTTGATGATTCCTATAGTCTTAATGGCACCCGAAAGCCCTTGAAAATACCTTTCAATCAATATCAGTCATGTCTTGAAGCAATCAGTAATGGCCAAGATATTAGGCAGATCAACTAGTAACCATAATATTGTTTATTAAATCACCAATATCTCAGAAACTGCCATGATCTATGCTTTGCTTTTAGACATCAGAGAAGCCCTCTTCATACTGCTCAGAATGAGCCTAAAATAGCACTGAGGCAATTAATATTAGTGGAGATATGAAGGCCTCAATATTTGTACATAGATTTATTAATTACCTATAGATAGTCATCTGTCCTTTTCTTAGAACAAAGGACAGCCTCCATAAGGTTAAGTTATCACTATTTACAGCACAAAGTCACTACCATATGTAGAACAATAGGTAGTAGCATGTGATGATCTGTTCTAGTGCACAGACCATCACTTTCATGTATATAAGGACTCATAGTCTGAGGATTAGACCTCAGACTTAACAATATCTTTTGTCACTTGCCTTACTTCACATTTTTGAACTCTTTAAAGTATCAAAGCACCCATCACAAATAGTAAGTAACCATTTGTGATAGAGAAGAGATGTGAGGGAGAGTGGTAGAATGAAGGGTTTCCTTTTCTATTTCTTTTTAATTGAGTCTCTAACATTTGTAATATTCTAATATATTTCTCAGAGTGGAGATTGATGGAGAAAGCCTCCTTGGCCCTTACCTTCATCTTAGAAGCTCTTGAGGTTTTAAATGCGATTCTCTTGGGTATGTAAGGGGTTGTAAGGGGCTACTCGGAGGTAACCCAGAACACACTCAATGTTAGTAGAAGAGGTGTCTTAAGCAAGAGCGATGTATAGCCCAGGAGCTCTAATCAATATTGAGATAAGGTATTCTACCATACATCACTAGCTATATATACTAGACTAGCCTGGTCCATGTACCACAGTCACGTGAGCACTAACTATTAATACTACTGTCCTATTTATAGATCCATAGGCACATCAAGGCAGACTTAAGAGAGAAGGCAAGAAGAGTGTGGGAGAGCATCTCATGAATACTTAGAATAGCCCCTTAGATGGGAGCCTTACTCATGATCTAGGCTGTTCCCTAGGATATCCCCTTATAGGGGTGATCTTGGTAAGAGGTTGAGTTGGTGAATGTTTCCTATCATATACTCTACTCTTTCTTGAGACAAGATATAGCGGTCGCTCAGACAACCTTCTATAGAGTAGCAGGCCTGAAAAGCCTGGCTAATCATTGACTCAGATTATATCACACCCATAAGATTTGGTGTGAGGGTGCAGATGAGGGCTTGATTGAGTGTGTTAAGGCCCATGAGTAGTTTACTGACTATTCTACTAGTGAGCTTGTTATGGTGTGTAAAGGTGGACATCTTAGAAACACTATGTGGATAGGATCTAGATTGAGCTCCCATCATTTCTTCTATACTTAGATTCTAAATAAGCTGCATATTCACTTCTTAATTTCTTTCTAATACCTATAAGAGGACACCTCCATTTTCACCTCTAAACGGCACGATGACACTCCAGAGCTATCTTAGCCTGTTTTACTAGTAATACTTAAACACACTAGTTTAGCTCTGATCCTGCTAACTCTGATACTAAGGGATGTAAGCTTAGTATATAATGTAAAAGATTCTTCCAGGAGCCTTATCCTAATCTCTGAGGATTCTTCTGGAGGTGAGTTGTACCCTAACTACAATCTGTCATATCACTGAGGATTCTCCTGGAGTCTTGTGCCCAGTCACCCTTACAATACCCCTACTTCCTTCTTTTTCCCACAAACTCTTTAGTACGTAATTGAGGACTGTCACCACTACTTATCTTTGCTTGTTATAGTTAAATCCTCTTTTGCCCCTTTCACCATCATATGACTACCCTGTTATGTGTTGTGACTGTGACCAATGTTGCACCTTTTGTGATAGTGATGTTAATGGGGATCAAAGGGTATGATCATGAAACAAAGGTGAAAGCAAGGTCAGAGAGGTGAAATCTCCAAACTGCTTCACAATTATGCACTAAACAAGTAGGTACTGGGGAGATAAATCAAATAACAGAGAGCTTACTGAAAGTAAAAGTCCAATGAATATCCAAAATATATTTAATAGAAACCTAAGAAAGAAGAAATATTTTTAGTATCCACTCAAGTGAACCCTTACTATAGTAGGATCCCTAAGGCATGTGTTCATCTTGCGCTGTAATACTACTGCTCTTACCTAGTCGAGTAGCCTGGCTTGCCGTCGATACAGCAATACTACCTAGAACTCCCATGCCATCATGTGGGCTCTTTTTCAGCTGACTGTATAACTGGAAGCTGACTCCAATGACCTGTAGCGAGTGGTTAGCTCCTAGTGTAAGTGAATGCCCAAGTCCATTGAGCTTGAGTCTCTCTTTGAGAGAAGTTTATAGGGTTTTCATAAAGCAAACACAAAAGAAAAACCTCAAATCATTCAAATAGCCTTTCAGCTCTAGAGCAACAGAGGGAGAGATAATGGGGAGGAAAGTCTTTTTCCTCTCTGTGCCCTAGAGTATTTTATTAGGATTACAAAGCAATGATACAACAAAAGAAAAGAAACAAAGAAAACTTCCAAATTCCCAAAAATAATAAGAGTGAAATAATGAGACAGCACCTCTCCCAATCACTTGGCTACCACTCCCCACTCCTCTAATCCTACTCCTAGGGATCTTCTCTGAACAATAGATGGCTCTCGAGCCTTTTGATAGGCTATAGAGAGAGGTAGTGATCTCGAGTCATCTTGCTCTCGAGCATGTTGTCTTCATCAAATAGCTCTTCTTCTATCTCTCTATCTGACCTTTCTTCCTGACCTCTCTAGTCCTTCTACTACTCCTCTACACCTTATCACATCTTTAAGCCTTAGTCTCCTTCTGTTAGATTTATGATGCAGTCCTTAAGAGGCCTTGTCTTGCTAGTTCTTGCTATAATTAGCTATCAGCAATGATGGCCCTGCTCTGATAGTAACCTAAACATTATAAATAAGTAACTGCTGCTGAGATATGACATTATTCTGTTAGAAAACCATTTTCTAAGATCCTTTCTGCTCTCGAGAGCACTCTAGAGGGAAGTTCTGTTATAGATCTATTATGAAATTCTCTGGACAATCTTTATGAGGTCTCTATAGTGGTAGTCACAGCCACTACTCTGCTACTCAAGTGGTATGCTTGAGTCCATGACTAGGCATCTAATGGTTATTTCTGAGAGGCTGAACTCATCTCTCAAGCTGGTTATTCTTGTTATTATGGTAAAAAATATCACTTTTATTGCCTAAATAGCTGTCCAGCATGACAATGTGACTCCTTTCCCATGCTTTATCTTTATAGTAGTGATTCAACTAAATAAATGAAAATGAAAATAGAAAATGACTTAGCTGTTTTGCCAAGTTATGACATGAACAGTAAAACAATTGTAAAAGATGGATCCTATTAAAGAAGAATGCTAGGCTAGGAGAGCTGAGGAGTGAGCACAACAATATATAGTACCTGCTTTGCTCCAAAATATCCCTCCAGCTCCTATTTGGAATAAAGAAAGAGAACAAGAAAGATTTCATATGACTCTTGCACATGTTCCACAAACTTTTGAAAATACCATACTTGATCTGTGTAGATGTTAACTTACTGAGCAACAACAAAGAATAACTCAGGAATATAGAGCACAACTCATCACAAGAGTAGAAGCTAAAAGACAGAGACAGGTAGAGGTGGCTTAGAGGGATAGAGAAGTAGAAATAGAAGAACAGAGACAGGTGGAAATTAATCAAATAATAGAGGAGTCAAGGATTGAGAATGCAGATGCTCTTGATTATGAAGAACAGAAAAATAGAGGAGATAATAGTGACCTAAATGAAATATGCAGGAAAATATTCTGAGAGTTGTGAGTAATATATTTCACTTATTGTCAGTAGATGAATATTGATCAAGTTTAACAGGATGTTGAGAAAGAAGATGTTCAAGAGTTAGATGTACAAGATAATGTGATTCAGGTATGATAAATTTTGAATACCAAAATTCTACATTGTTAATAGTTAAACTAGATTCAAGATGCCATTGTTCCAGATGATATCCCACCACTTGTTCTTTAGCCTATACTTTATCCACCAGCTGGACAGCCATTCTTAGAGAACAATATTCACTATCTCAACTTGGGCATGTTGACTGTTATCTGTCCTCACTATTATGCTCTTCACTTTGACTATGAAAAGCTTACTTCTTCATAGGTTAATTATCCAAAGTTTGACATGTGCTATTTGCAAAGACAGATTCAGCTACCTCCTCTTCAACTACTTACTGGAATTCTTCACAACTACTTAACTGGAGATGATTATCTCTCAAGAGAATTTTGTAACAATATACAACAGTATAATGCAACTGTCATGACTTGGCAAAATAGCTAAGTCATTTTCTATTTTCATTTTCTATTTCCTTTTCTTTTCTCTAGTTGAATCACTACTATGAAGGTAGAGCATGGGAAAGGAGTCATGTCACTATCACAAAATGTGTGACATTGGTCACAGTCACAACACATGACAGGGTAGTCACATGATAGGTAATATGAGGACTATGGGAGATATTTTGTACTTTATACTATCGTAAATTTTTATTATTAAATAAGCTAAATGAATAAAAACTGTGGAATACCTCTAGTTAAAAGTGCTAAATATTATAGATCCTCTTTATTTAAAATACCAAATAAACTCCTAGAGAATAAATATCCTTATATTATTAAATAACCCTACCCCAGAAAATAATGTTTAATGTTATTATTTAACAGAGAAACACTTAAAACCCCCACTTTAGGGGTTCCTTTCCTATTACCTAATATTAACTCTATATAACTAAAGCTAACTTATAAACAACTTTAATTTAAAACTAATTTGTCTCCCATTCCATTTTGTCACTGGATTTTTTGATACTGAATCAAGTTTTCAAATTTCAGTTACAGAGAGACGTGGGGTCGACTTTAGGTGGCCCATCCACGGGTCAGGGGGATCTGTAAATATAGAGGTAAAGCACATAGCCACAATGGTAGTTGTATATATAGTATAGAAAATCAAATAGGAACTCTATTGAGTTCTCCTTGTCAACTCAGACTTGGAGTAGATTTAAGTTGCCTTGGCTAAAGTTTTATAACAACATTTGCTATAACTTCAGTAGGAGTCAAAATCGATAACTCGGTCACTAGGCAATCAGGTTTCTATTGTTTCAAAATCCAAGAAGAGCTTTATTATCTCACTAGTGCTTTTCTTCCTTATGGTGATCAGACTCTAATGTGTAAGGGGCACACTCGGTGAGGCACCCAGTCACGCTGCAATATAGTAGAGCAGGTGTCTTAAGTTAGAGTAATGAGTAGCCCAGGAGCTCAAACTATTATTGAGGTAAGGTATTCTACCGTACATCACTAGCTATATATACTAGACTAGCCAGTCCGTGCGCCAGTCGCTATGGCCACATGTATCCGGACAATAATAACTACACTACCAGATATAGCTATGTAGTATCTATGATGGAGACCCGAACTAGAGGATGTGGGAACAGGGTACCGCGAACTCCGAGGATCCATGGGAATGCTAGATGATGCGAACCCTACCAAGTTATCTAAGCGATACTAGAGTAGTCCCCTTACACAATGTATGCACAAATCTATATCCTTGATATAGCAGAGCAGCTCAATATCAAGAGGGCCAATAATAATAACCTAGATCCTGTAGTAATAGATAATCTTTAGACAATGCCCCTAGACAATTATCCTTATATTAGTCAATACTGTCATGCCTATGAGCTTATCAAAGAGAAACCAGTAGATGAACAGTAAAATTAGGCTGCATATCAATTTACAGCAGGATCAAAGAACTTATAATCTACCTACTGCTAAAGAAATTGCAATCATTATTCCTGAGGATGGGGTATACTATGCATTAGATAATAGGGATGTGGTATTACAGGCTAAAGGAGGATGACTTGAACAAATCAGCCAGAATAGTCCTTCATATGCTGCTCTTTACTATGTTTTGTTGTTTCTAAAGAAAGAGAATGGATGGCATCCAAGAATTCCAATCCATGGTGCTCAACTTAGAGAATGAGAGAAGAATATAAGGCAAAGAGATAGGAAGGAACAGGCTTGCTCACAGGTGGTATCTAATACATGCTACTATGCCTACTGTCTTCACATTAGAGATAGTCCTTACCCATCCCTCTTCTATGGTGGAAAGCTATTCCAGTAGTTTGTTGTTAATGCATGGGCAAATTGTGAGCAGAGGAGACTTAACTGGGCTGGGACACATTAACATACTCTTAGATATGAGCTCTACTAGGGACTACAGAATGCTACTGTACATGATAGGCTGTCACAACAAAATAAATTAAGTGCAAGGGAAAAGAGGGAAAGACAGAAAGACTTAATTAAAATGTAACTAAAATCCCATATTTATATGTAAATATCTGAAACAAATGCTCTAGTAAATGGAGTTTCCAAGACAACTTGATGTCATTCCATAACAAGGATGTTATTCCATGACATAGGCATGATGGAGAAGATGTTGGGCCTTTGGGATACAAACTCATTCTTTCCTCTTCTCATGTGAAAAGTCCTAGATTTATGACCCAGTTGTTCTAAAATGCTATGGCCATTTGTAGAAACTTCCATAAACCAGATCTCTTTCTTACCATAACTGCTAATCCCAAGTGGCCAGAAATTATCCATAGTCTCTTCCCTGGTCAGATAGCTACTGATTGTCCTAACATTATATCACAGGTCTTTGAGCAGAAGAAGAAAGCACTTCTCAAGCTCATTGATAATGGCTTCTTTGGCACTACTATAGCTCATATCCACACCATTGAGTTCCAAAAGAGAGGTCTTCCCCATATTTACTTACTCATCTTTTTACATCCTCAACATTACATTCAAGACTCTCATCATATTAACTTCATGATCTCAGCACAACTATCTGATCCCCAACTATAGCCACTTCTCTATGCAAAAGTCACCAAATATATGCTGCATGGTCCATGTGGTGTTGACAATCCCCAAGCCAAGTGTATGGTTAATGGAAAATATAGTAAATGCTTTCCCAAAGAGTATAGAGAGAGAACAGATTGGACTAAGGATAGTTATCCACTCTATACTAGGCCTGACAATGGGTGGTTTTTGAATGCAATGGAGCCAGATTTACCAATCAATATGTGGTCCCTTACTGTCCTCAACTTCTCCTTTTCTTTGATTGTTATTTTAATATTGAGATCTCTGCTAGATTGGGAACTGTCAAGTATCTGAGCAAGTATATCTATAAGGGTTCTGATAGAGCAACTATGGAGATTAGTGGTGGGATACAGGATGAAATCAAGACTTATTTGGATGGTTACTTTATTGGTCTAATAGAAGCTTGCTAGAAGATCTTTGAATTTAATATACATGGAGAGTCACCAGAAGTCCAATGTCTTTCTATCTATCTTCCCAATGAACACTATGTCAACTTTCATGCATACTAGACTGTTAATGAAGTGTTAGCTAGGCAAAATGTAGAGAAGACTTAGCTAACTACTTGGTTTGACTACAACTCTACACATGATGATGGTTTGGGCCTTACCTACTAGCAGTTCTCTCAGCACTATACCTGGAATGCTAAAGCCAAATCATGGCATCCAAGATAACGAGCCAAGGTGATTAGAAGAATATACTTTGTATAACCTTCAAAGGGAGAGCAGTTCTTCTTACAACTTCTTTTGACTATATTTGAAAGTAGAAAGAGTTAGGAATATCTGAGGACTTAGAATGGCCAAGTGTTTGCTATATTCAAGAAAGCATGTATGGCAAGGGGATTACTGGAGGATGATCATGAGTAGAGAATTTGCTTGGAGGAAGCAATTATAATATAGCCTGGAATAGCATGTTGTCAGTTGTTGACAGTCACAAGGCTGGACTATATGATGATGTCAAGCACAAACTATATCATATGAACTACTATCAAGCTGACCAGGAGATACCAGAGGATGATGTTTATGATTATGGCCTTTGGGATCTCAATAGAATATTGGTAGGAATAGGAAAAAGTCATGTTAATTTTCCACCAATGTCTCTTTCACAGCAACAGTGGGCTCACAGAATTCCCAATCCTCTCTTGCAGGCTGAGCAGTATAATGTAGATGAAATGGCAACTTTGGTAGATGAGCAAAGGGAAATCTTCAATCCTAACCAAGCTGCTGCTTTTGATGCTATCCTAGAGTCTGTTACCAACAACCAAGATTATCTTTTTTTCATTCATGCTGCTAGTGGTTGTGGAAAGACATTTTTGTGTAACACTATTGATGCTGAGGTTAGAAGGAAAGGTCAGATAGCACTGTATATGGTATCATCTGGGATTGCTGCTCTTTTGTTGGATAGAGGAAGAACATCTCACTTATGCTTTAAGATTCCTTTTTCTATCTATGAAGACTCTGTGGCTGGACTCAAACACAATAGTTACATGTTTCCAGTCTTCCAACAAACCAGAAGTATCATTTGGGATGAAGTTTCTATGCAGCACAAGTATGATATTGATACTGTTAATCAATGTCTCAGAGACTTGCTTGAAGTAAGTAATCACTTGCACTTGATAGCTCTTGAATTGACATATTATCTAGAATGACCATCCATTTGGTGGAATTACAGTGGTATTTGGAGGGGATTTT
>Ga0153958_1000054_pt1 | contig 21858 bp, 19 predicted proteins | sample TSFL042MetaG_FD_104719 | JGI IMG/M metagenome (GOLD analysis project Ga0153958, IMG submission 104719) | Attine ant fungus gardens microbial communities from Florida, USA - TSFL042 MetaG | ecosystem: Host-associated > Fungi > Mycelium > Unclassified | place: USA: Florida, Wekiwa Springs... | reverse complement strand
GAATTTTGCAACAATATACAACAGTATAATGCAGCATTTGCTATGACTTCAGTAGGAGTCAAAATTGACAACTCTGTTACCAGACAATCAGGTTCCTACTATTTCAAGATCCAAGGAGAGCTTTATCATCTTACTGGTGTCCTTTTGTCTCATGGTGATTATTCTCCTACCTATGTACAAATCTAAATTCTTGATAAAGAAGGCAGCTAATGGACATAAGGACTGTAGGAGATAAGACACATAGTCACAATAGTAATTGTATATATAGTATAGCAAATCTAATGGGGACTCTATCAAGTTCTCTTTGTCAATCACTGAACAAAGAGCAGTTGGTTTAATTCCAGCTTGGAGTTTAGCTTTCTTACATTATGACAGATTGTCAGGAATGACTCTAGGAGGAAAATTTACTCTAGGGGGGGCTTGGCCTCAACAACTAGTTGTGCCTACCTTTACACTTGCCCCTTCTGGATTTCAGTAATATTATATTTAAGAGAAAGAAGTAAGAGTGATAAGCAGAGTGGAGTTTTCCCAAGGGAAAACGAAACTAAGGTAAATTACAATAAATTGGATTATTAAATAATTTGGAAGATTCTGGGGTAGCTAATAGTCAGGTGACTAAGCCATGCACGCACATCATGCATGTGCAGTGTGCATCATAGTATCACCATCATGACACAAATAGCTCAACCAATATTGATTGTCTCAAGACATATTTGGTATCAATTAAAAGGTCTTCTTAAGGGCTTTTGAGTTGTTATGAGTCACCTTGACCATAACAAGCAAAGATAACATGGAAGGGAGTTGAACCACCAATCTCTTAGATAGTTGTAGATTAGGTTAATATAAATGTAGACAGATAGTAAAGATATATAAGTAGTTGAGTAATCAATGGATCCCATCAAGTTTTCTTTGCAATTCTCAAGGAACTTTATCACAAATTGTCACTTACTTGATTTGTGATTGAGAAGTAGTTCAAAAAGGCTCAAAAAGTAAAGTTAGATAATAAAAAAAAAAGATGTTGTTAAGTCTAAGGTCTAATCCTCAAACTATGAGTCCTTATATACAAGATTGTGATGGTCTGTGTACTAGGACAGACTATCACATGCTACTACCTATTGTTCTACATATGGTAGTGCCTTTGTACTTGAAAATGCCATAACTTAACCATATAGAGGCTGTTCTTTGTTCTAAGAACAGGTAGATAACTGTCTATGGATAATGTCACAATTGTGATACCATGATGTGTGCACATGGATTAGTCAGCTTACTATTAGTCACTCTGGAACCCTCCAAATTATTTAAGTATTTTAATTCATTGTAATTATCTTAGCTTTATTCTCCCTTGGATAGACTCTACTCTGTTTTAACACTCATTTTTCTCTCTTGTCATGACTTGACAAAACAGCTAAGTCATTATTTATATTTCTTTTCTTTTTTTTTCTTTTTTTTATTGACAGATGTGCAAGAGTTCCTACTAGCTCCAAACTCACTGAAACAATCATGGGAGATGCTAACAGCCATGTTTTCCAGATCAATGTCCTTCTTAAAAACATCAAAATCAACACTATGTGCTGAATTCATTTGCCCCTGCCCTGGAGGTGTAAGACTTTAGCCAAGATGACTTTCCAAGTCTGAGTTGACAAGGAGAACTCAATAGAGTTCCTATTTGATTTTCTATACTATATATACAACTACTATTGTGGCTATGCACTTTACCTTCTATAGTCCCTCATGTTACCTGTCATGTGATTACCCTGTCACATCTTTTGTGACTTTGTGATAGTGATATGACTCTTTCCCATGTTTCATCTTTATAGTAGTGATTCAACTAAATAAAAGAAAAAGGAAATTGAAAATGAAAATAGAAAATGACTTAGCCATTTTGCCAAGTCATGACAGAAGGAGTGTCCATTATAACTAACTCCATTTCCAACCCCAGTGACCTCACAATGATAGAAAAGTACTTCAAATCTATTGAAGGTACTAACAATAGCAAAATTCTTGCCTCTTGTCTTTCCCAATCCAAATTCTATCTAAAGATAACTGGCATCCCATATATCTCACCCAATGGTAACAAATTGTCCAGCAAAGAAATTTCTGATTTCATGAGTCATACTGAATTATTTGAAAACATTTCTTTGGCAGCCAAATCTAGGATTATCAAAGCATTTCCTAAGTCCAACATGGCCATTATCTAGTTTGACATCTAGGACGCTCAAAGTGGATCCAAGGCTAAACTACTAATAAACTACTCCTTTAATTTTGGTAGATATATTGCTACATAAGAGCAACAAACATGAACCCAGGTATTCCCTAGTGCCACAACTGCAGGAAATAGGACCATTCAACCTTCTCTTGCAAAGCTCATAGATCCAAGTGTCAGAAATGCAATGGTCCTCATAAACTTGAACACCACAGAGACTTAGCATGGTGCTGCAAAGCCAATCCTAAACTTGACCCTTCCTGTCTTGAAACTGTATAGGATTTGCTATGCCCCCACTCTTTCAAATGCATTAACTGTAAAGGCAATCACATGGCTAACAACTACAAATGTCCTTTCTGGAGAAATTACTTCAATAGAGAGTGGCATTCCAAGAAAGCTCAAGAGGCCCAGGAAACTAGGACCAATTCAATTTGCTTAGCCATAGGTAGTAAGAAACTATGATTAAGGAAAACCTAAAATTTTTTTTGCAGAATATTAGGAAAAACAAAACCCTAACTGATATTATTCTAGAAAACAACAAAAACACCACTAATATTATCTTTATCCAGGAACCTCCTAGATCACTCATTCAATACATTCCTAGCCATTCCAACCCCTCAGGAGACCCCTTCTATGGTACTTCCAATCACCCTAAATAGACATTATTCATCTGTCAAGATATGTCACAAGATAATTACATAAGAGTTACCACTTATGTCAACAAACACCTCTCAAAAATAAGATTTGTTCTTTGACTAGACATCATTAACCACTGCAACATTAACGTCTTAGCCTTCCACAATGATCAAGATGTCAATTTCATTATCAATATATACTCAAACAGTAACCAAACTGCTCTCTAGTTCCTTAATCAAAACATTGTGAACTTAAACAATACTATCATTATGACAGGTGACTTCAACATAAGGAATAGTGACTGGGATCCAAACTTTCATCACCATTCTAGTCATACTGATGATCTTCTCACTTTAGCTGATAGCTTGGGATTAGAACTATCCTCTCCTTCTAATCCTAGACCAACTAGATTTACTGACAACCCCTATAACTCTAACTCTGTTATAGATTTAGTATTCCTCTCCCCCAATAACATAGGTTTTGGCTACCACATACTTTACCCTGACATATATAAGCCATCTGATTATGTCCCTCTAATCATAAAAATAGGTATTAAGGAAATCAACATCAACATCAACATATGGACCATTAGCAAAGATAGTAAGAAGAAGAAAAACTTTATTAGTTTGATAACCAATGGCATAATAACCCTCAACACTGCAAATATCAATTTGAAAGAAACCCTAGAAAATATAGTTCAATAAATGGCTATTATCTTTGGTAACGCATGGAGCACTTACTCCAAAATGAAACAAATTACAAAATATTCCAAAGAATGGTAGTCTTCAGATTGTATGACCAGTCTAAACAAGTATCGAGCCTCAGGTGACATCCAACATTGGAAAGAATTCAAGACAAATGTTTGTATAGCTAAGAGGAACTTCTTGGACAAAAAGATATACAAAATTGTCTCTTCAAACAAAAGACCTTAGGATCTAATGAACTGGGTCAAGAAAAAGTCTATACCTACCATTGAGTCTATTTTATATGAAAATTAACCCTGCAATACCCTTCCAGATCTGTGGTATGCTCTCCACTTGTTATATAACTCAGCAGAAAACAGACCCATTAACACTGCTTTTCTCAGTGAAATCTCTCAAGCAGACTTAATAGAATGGCCTCCTTTCTCCAAGCAAGAATTTAGAAATGCTATAGCTAAGTGCTCATCTTCATTGGCTCGATTACATATCTTGGAGATACCTTAAGTCTTTGATAGCTAATGAAAGATGTTTAGAAAAATTCATACACATTGCTAATGTATGTATAAACCTAGAATATTGGCTGTCATACTTTAAGTCTGCTAACACTATAATTATCCCCAAACCAAATAAGGACTCATACAACTCCCCAAAGTCCTTTTGCCCTATTGTCCTGCTAAACACCACTGGAAAACTTGTCAAGAAAGTTATTAGCACTCAATTACAATTCCAAATATCAGCCAATAGATTTCTGGACTCTCATCAATTTGGAGAAATACAACAATGCTCCACTATTGATATAGGATTATATCTTACCTACATTATTCAAGCAAGGTGGCTTAAACAGTGCTATACTAGCATTATAGCATTTGACATTGCACAATTCTTTCCATCTTTGAATTATGATTTTCTCTCTCTATACCTTACAAAAGCTGGTCTTAATACTAACATTATAGGATTCTTCAACAGTTATCATTCCAACTGCTCTACTATGTACTCATGGAATAATTTCTCCTCACTGTCTTTCAATACCAACATAGGAGTAGGCCAAGGCTTAGCTCTCTCACTCCACTATTTATTTGGCTCCAATCATTAAAACATTCAAAAAAAGAATAAAAACCTTGGAAATAAAAATCCTGACTGATATTTTGTCTTTTGTGGACAATGGTCTTTTAATTTCTTAAGAGAAGAGTTATTTGCTTTCTTTCTCTTTTTTGTTTTGTAGTTATAACATTATGTCAAAAATCCTTCTTGACACAGGTCTCATCATAAAGTATAACAAAACCAAATTGTTTCATTTTACACAAGCTCGACATTCTCCTAACCCCTCCATTGACTTGTCTTCTGTAGGAGGTCCCATCATTTTTTTCAAGTCAATATGGCATTACCTAGGCTTTTACTTTAATTGAAAGCTCAACTTTAACTACCACACACACTTTTATGCTACAAAGTGTATGTCTACCCTCAATACTATGAAAATGCCAGGAAACTCCTCAAGAGGTCTTCTTTCTATTCAGAAGTGCCTGCTATACAGAATGTGCATCTTGCCAATGGCCCTATATAGATTCTAGCTTTGGTTCTTCAAAGGTGCTCCTATCTTTAAAAACATCAACAAACTAAAGAAAATGCAAAGATGGGCAGCCCTCTAGATTACTGGCACATTCCACACATCACCCTCTGAAGGTATCAAAGCCATTGCTGGTCTTATTCCCATCACCTCACACCTTTGGAAACTAAATGGTAGACACCACTTATGATACACATTGATTTTCTCCTCTCATGCTATCAACTCATTACTCAATTCTCAACATGCTAAGAATCAATCTCTGCACAAAGTAGCCACTTCCAAACTCACTGTCAAACAGCAAGCAAATCTCAAAAGCCCTATCAAAGATGTCAACAAATACCTTAATAGTGTTTATAAATGCTTTAATCCTCTAAACCCTCTCTTCTCTCCTAGTTCAAGATTAGTCAATCATTTCCCTAGTAGAATTAGTTTTCACTCTCCTCTTTCTTCTTCTGAGGATGATTTATTTTCTCACCTTCAAAACCTTAACAATTCTTTCTTTTCTTCTCAAACTTCCCATAATAGCACAGCTATCATCACAGATGGAAGCATTAAAAAATCTCACATTGCCACAGCAGTTGCTCATATCTGGTCCAATAACTCTGTCATCAAACAACTACAGATCCAAGCCATCAATGTTACATCAATTGAAGCTAAACTAATGGCTATCCACATTGGTTTTATTCCTGCCATGGAAATTAACAATATTCACAATATCACTGTCATTACTAACTCCATTGCTGCTGCTAGCAAAGTTCTCAAATCTAAAGTCAATTCTCTCCAGAATTTGGTCATACTGTCATGACTTGGCAAAACAGCTAAGTCAATATTTATATTTCTTTTCTTTTTCTTTAGATTATTACTAAGGTGAAGTGTGGGAAATATCACATGACAGTCACAAACTCACAAAGGTGTGACCAATGTCACAGAATGGTCATGTCACACATAGCACAAGTCACAGTCACAGCATATGACAAAGAAGTCAGCTAATGGACATAAGGACTATGGAAGACAAGGTGCATAGTCACAATAGTAATTGTATATATAGTGTAGCAAATCTAACGGGGACTCTATCGAGTTCTCTTTGTCAAATGCTGAACAAAGAGACAGTTGGCTTAATTCTGGTTATCAGAGTTTGGATACTGATATATATCTTTGGCCTTTGCCATTAAATCATATCTATCTATCTAGAGACAACAGAAACAGAATACATTTCTGGTATTGCCCAAGTAAAGCCAAATGACCCAGACACCAACTTGTTGATGACCAAGTCAAAGCTAACACAAATGCTCCAGGATTCCCCTGTAAAAACTCATACCTCTTCAGTAGGAAAAAAGAATGCAATGATATCCTATATAAATAGCAATCAACCTTTGCAAATAGCCTCAAGAAGGGCCATATTTTCTAATGTTCAAGGATGAAGACCAATGAGTTATCAAACCAATATATGCCAAAGGTGGCTTATAGCTCCCTATCATAGGGTTTACCAACTCTCTATGTGCCTGCTTCACATATACGACCACAGACCATGTCCCTATTGGAGAATATAGACAAAGATTCTTCTTGTCAGTGTCTAAAGTCTGATAACCAGAATTAAGCCAACTGTCTCTTTGTTCAGAGTTTGACAAAGAGAACTCAATGGAGTTCTCGCTCATTTCTCTACTACTTATATACTTTACTACTGTGGCTATGCGCTTGCTCTCCCATGGTCCTCATGTTACTCTCGTCATGTGACCCACTGTGACGTGACCCACTGTGACCCTCCATCACACCATTTGTGACATTGTGACAAAGTCATGTGATACTTTCCCGCACTCCATCTTGTAGTTTGTAAATAAGAAAAGAAAAGAAATATAAATAATGACTTAGCCAATTTGCCAAGTCATGACACTTCTTTAACCTTTCCACTAGCTACCCATGTGGCAAAGCCAACATTCAGACTTGAGAACATATTGTTATGGAGTATGACCTCCATGACCCATTTACATGCTCTTATAATAATATTATCAATAGTTTTGTTCACTTCTATGCAGACAATTCTGGTGTTAGTAAGCCAACTCTTGAGCTGGAATAAAGCTAACTGCTCTTTATCAGCATTTGACAAGAAGAACTCAATAGAGTTCCTGTTAGATTTGCTACACTATATATACAATTACTATTATGGCTATATACCTTGTCTCTCACAGCCCTCATGTTACTAATCAGCTGACTTCTTTGTTACATACTATGACTGTAGCTGTAACTCCATGTGATGTGACATTTTGTGACTCTGTGACTGTCACGTGATATCTTTTTCTTTTTTTCTTTTTATTTTTAAATCAACAATTTATTACACAGGGTGCATAGGCAGGCTGTGGCAAGTACAGAGTACCTACTTAAATAAGAAAAGAGAAACAGAAAGACAAATATAGAAAAAAAAAGAGGAAATGAGATAGTAAAGGCTGCACTTTTATCCTGAAGAGTTACTATGAAGCCTGAAATATATTCAGGCCTAAAATTAACCAAATTTCACAAATTCACACCCCAAAAGGCAGGACTAAGATAGAATAACCTACTAGGTAGCAAGGAAGACATAGAGAACTTCACCACCAAAAGCTAGCTATCTAACTATGTAGTAGTATACCCAGGGACATAAGATTGCCACCACCAATAGGCCAATCACTTAAGAACCAGTGGAGTCAAGCCCATGGCCCCACAACATCATAGCCAAGAAAAGCAGCTTAGTCAGGAAAAGGAAGCCTCACGTAGAAAAGTCCAAAGAGACATCTATCAAAGGAATAGGACTGTTATAAATTTTATTCAGTCATATCTCCATCAATTCTTTGATGATTCTCATGGTCTCAATGGCTATGGAAAGCCCTCAAAAAGACCTTTTGATTGATGCCAGTCACATCTTGAGGTAATCAATATTAGCCAAGATATTAAGCAGATCAACTGGTAACCACTATGTTACTGTTTATTAAATCACTAATATCTCAGAAACTGCCACAATCAATGCTTCAGTTCTAGGCTCAACAGACGCCTTCTTTATTATGCTCAGAATAAGCCTAGAATAACCTCAAGGCAATTAATATTAGTGGAGAAATGAAGGCCTCAATGTTTGCATATAGACTTTATTAATTACCCATAGATAGTTATCTGTCCTTTTCTTAGAACAAAGGACAGCCTCCATATGGTTAAGTTATTACTATATTAAGCACAAAGGCACTACCATATATAGAACAATAGGTAGTAGCATGTGATGATCTGTCCTAGTGCACAGACCATCACAATCTTGTATATAAGGACTTTCTATCTGAGGATTAGACCTTAGACTTAACAACATCTTTTGTCACTTATCTAACTTTGCATTTTTGAATTCTTTAAAGTATCAAAGTACCCATCACAAATAGTAAGTGACCATTTGTGATAAGGACCAGTGGCCTGGCAGGAGATAAGAATAGCTACAACATCACTCAATCAGTAATAGCTAAGAATAGAAGCATATCAAAACTAATCCACTACGATCAGAAATAAAGAAGTAACAAAGAGCCTTAGAAAGCAGTGGAAACAACTCCCAAAACTCCCTAGGCAAGAAAGGAAAGAGTCAGGTCCTGAGTTGCTGAGATAAGCCAAAGAGAGGGGACAATTGCCATGGGATCAGTGGTAGGAAACCTAGTAACTTGGCAAGGGCAGAATGGACCTAGCAAAACTAATAGGAAATAATCAAGAAAAGACAAGGAGATATGGAATTCCCTATCACTACTAGAACAATCGTTGTAATAATAGATTATGACTGGGTTTATTATTTTCTCTATTTTTCTGTATATTTCTTTTGCATTTCTCTAAACATATAAAAAACCCTACTTAGTAGAAAGAGAGCAAGCAATCTCAGTTATTTTTTTTCTCTATTTGGGTTTTCAAAAGTGGAAATCTATTTTTAGAGTGATCAGATCAGTGATTAAGTTGCTTTAACTCAAGACTGAGTCAAACCAAAGAGACTATAGAACAAGTGACTTAGCTATAGGAGCAACGTCATAGAAGCTCTAAAACAGAGTTTAGTATTGCTAGGGAGTCAAGTTATATAGGGAGGATTCAAAGTCACATATCTGATCACATAGTCAAGAGTACTACTGTGAGGATAGTCTGACCACATAGCTAGAGAGCGCTACTGTGAGGATAACTTTGAAACAGGGCATTAAGGTGATACCAGGCAGGTAGAACTCAGGCACAGGGCCAAGATAGTAGTTTAGAATCAAGTTTCAAGTTTCAAATATCACTGCTACCATGGTACATCGACAGAACTTTAATTTCACAACTTCTTTTCACCTTCAACTTCTGAATTCATTTCCCCATGAATTTGCATGAGGGACACTGTGCTGATACATAGTATTAACTAGGGTACTTTTCTTAGGAGATCATATATTATATCTTTATTTAAACTTTTATCTTCACTACTACTTAGACAGTAGTTGGGAAAACTTCTATTTAAAAAGAAAATAGGAAAACTCCTAGCAAACAACAGCCTCTTCATCACACTGCAATGGGACCTTAGCCATTATCAAAGCTGAATGCACCAGAGTTATCTACGAGGAAGTGGACAAAGCTGTTGATGATGATGTTGCACAGTCAAGTAGAGGGGTTATGTCTATTGCATTCCATGATGATATATTCACAAGTTTGGACCTTAGCTTCGCTACAAGGGCAACTGGTAAGAAGGTAAGAGAAGAATCTCTGTCTGTATTCTCTAATAGGGGTGTGTCTAGTAGTCATGCAAGTGAAGCAGGCATATAATAAGTTGGTAAACTCTATGACAGGAAGCCGTGAGCTGCCTTTGGCATATGCAGGTTTGATGACAATCTGTTTTTTGTTAGGGATACATGTGTTTGCTTTGACTTGCTTATTAACAAGTTTGTATCTAGGCCATTTGGTTTTACTGGAACAATACCAGAAGTGTATTTTATTCTTGCCATCTTTGCTAAAGAAGGACTTGATTGCAGAGGGTAATAGGATAACCATGTTCTGGAGAGGACCAACTTTAGACTCTAGGATTTTTCTTCCTACCACAATAGAGTTAGTAATGATGATAATGTTATGGATATTATCTATTTGCATGGCAAGGATGAGTCTAGTATGAGTTTGGCCTTGAGGGCTGTGATATTTATGGAGTTAACTTGTAATTCTTTTATGACCACATTATCAGACCAGATATGAGCAACTGCTGTGGTGACATGTGATTTTTTGACTCCTCCATTGGCAATGACTACAGCACTATTGGGCAATACTTGGGAAGTCCTGAAGGCATGATTAAAACTTTGAAGGTGCTGGTAAAGGTCCTCATCAAATGAAGAAAAAGGTGAATAGAAACTAATTCTACTAGAGAAATGATTGACTACCCTTGAACCAGGAGAAAAGAGGGAGTAGAGAGAGTTAAAACAGATCCTGACACTATTGAGACATTCATTAACATCTTTAATGGGGCTTTTTAGCTTCACTTGTTGTTTTGTGATAAGCTTGGAGATAGCAACTTTATGGGGTGGTTGGTTTTTAGCATGCTGTGAGTCAAGAAGCAAATTGATAGTGTGCAAGGGAGGGATGGAGGCATATTGTAAATGATGTCTACCATTGAGCTTGCATAAGTGTAGTATGATAGAAATGAGGCCTGCAATAACCTCAATACTTTTAGATGGTGAAGTTTGGAAAGCATCTGTAATCTAGAGGGCTGCTCTTTACTGCATTTTCTTTAATTCAATTATGTTTCTGATAGTAGGAGCATCTTTGAAGAACTATAGTTGGAATCCATACAGGACAATGGGCAGGACACAAGTCCTGTATAGGAGTCATTTTTGGATAGGGAGAAGACCTCATGAGGAGTTTCCAAGTATCTTTATGGTGCTGAGAGTGAAGAGGCACTTTGTAGCATAGTAGTACATATGGTAGTGGAAATTGAGTTTGTAGTCAAAGAAAAAGCCTAAGTACCACCATATAGGTTTAGGGGAGAAGGGGAGATAACAGAGCCTCCTATGAATGAAAAGTCGATAGAGGGGTTGGGGATAATGAGCTCTTGTGAAGTGGAAGAGTTCTGTCTTGCTGTGTTCTATGATGAGACCAGTGTCGAGGAGGATTTTGGACATAATGTTGTAACTACAAAGTAAAAAGGAAGAGAAAAGTGCATAGCTCCTCTCTTGAGAAATTAAAAGACTGTCATTAACAAAAGAGAGAATATCAGTTAGAATGTTTTCTTTTAGATTTTTTATTCTTTTTTTGAATGTTTTTATTGGGACAAGATAGATAGCAGAGAGGATAGGGGAGAGAGCTGAGCCTTGGCCTACTCCAACATTGATGTTGAAGTATAGAGATGAGAATTGATTCTAGAAGTAAGAAGTGGAATGACCTGTGTGATAACTGTTAAAGAAACCTATAACATTAGTGTTAAGACCTACTTTCTTTAGGCATATAGAGAGGAAAGAGTAATTCAGGGAAGAAAAGAATTGTGCAATATCAAATGCTATGACACTAGTATGATACTGCTTGAGCCACCCTACACAAATGAGGTGAGTGAGATAAATACTAGCATCAGTGGTGGATTATTGTCTAATGCTGCTGTTACACCACTAGAGAATTTTCTGTGGAAATGTAGCATGGGATACAAATTATAACCCTGGATTTCACTATTGGAACCCACTCTAGAGACCTCCTACAAGCCCCAGACATAATCTAGATCCAAGATTGGGTACTTCTATTAGGTAGTGGCCAAGCTGTCACATGCCAGGAAAGCATATATCTTGGGAGGCAAGACTAATGAGCTAGCATCAGGTTTCTCAGATACAGACTATCAATGTTGAAGCTCTAGAAGTCAGAGACTTAGGGATATCCTTGGAATGCCAGATAATTTCAATCTAGAGCAAACTTAGACTAATATGACACCAAGACAACAGATCAAAAGTCTATTAGTGACTAGTGATCCCATCACTGTTGGACTCAGGCAAGAAACAGACATGCTGCTAGATGACAATCACATCATTGATGTTAAGACTCTAGACCTTATAGTTGAATATGCGTTTCAACTTAAAGCCTATATCTAACACTTGATATCTTTATGCTTCTCGTTAGAGGGTCTAGCTAAGGTTTTCAGTGAAGTTATATCAGAGAAGAGATGTCAACAAGACTTTGAGTAGCACCCTTGAGATTGTCCTAAGACAAGAGTACTGATTCCTCAGAGTAAGATTTTATAGAGGAAATACAGAAAGAGAGAACTTGCTGTTCCCTTCTCTTTCTGGTCTGTATTTATCCTAACTAGGTATTGTGACTATGTTACAATGTGGTAACACTACTTGTAACTATAGATGACTAGTTAAGTGACAGGAAGGTGATGGCTGTCATGGCTGCATGGTGGTGTCATAGAGGAGAGACACAAGGGAGAGTGGTAGAATGGAGAGTTTCCTTTTCTATTTCTTTTTAATTGAGTCTCAAACATTTGTAATATTCTAATATATTTCTCAGAGTGGAGATTGATAGAAAGAGCCTCCTTGGCCCTTGCCTTCATCTCAGAAGCTCTTGAGATTGTAAATGCAATTCTTTTGAGTGTGTAAGGGATAATCTTAGTAAGAGGTTGAGTTGGTAAATGTTTCTCACTCTATATCCTACTCTTTCTTGAGACAAGACATAGCAGTCACTTAGGCAACCTTTTATGAGATAACAGGCCTGAAAAGCCTGGCTAATCATTGACTCAGGTTATATCACACCCATAAGGTTTGGTGTGGGGGTGCAGATGAGGGCTTGATTGAGTGTGGTAAGGCCCATAAGCAGTTTACTAACTATTCTACTAGTAAGTTTGTTACAGTGTGTAAAGGTAGACACCTTAGGGACTGTCACAATGGTGATACTGTGATGCACACTGCACATGCATGACGCATGCGCATGGCTTAGTCACCTGACTATCAGCCACCCCAAAATCTTCCAAATTATTTAATAATCCAATTTATTGTAATTTACCTTAGTTTCATTCTCCCTTGGGAAAACTCCACTCTGCTTGTTACTCTTACTTCTTCCTCTTAAATATAATATTACTGAAATCCAGAAGGGGCAAGTATAAAGGTGGGCATAACTAGTTGTTGAGGCTAAGCCCCCCCTAGAGTAAATTTTCCTCCTGGAGTCATTCCTGACAAGGATACCATGCAAGGCAGATCTAGATTGAGCTCCTAATCATTTTATCTATTTTTATATTACAGATAAGCTGCACTTCTCATTTTAATTTCTCTCTGATACCTATCAGAATAGCTAACTCCTGAGCTGGAATGAAGCCAACTGCTCCTTTATCAGTGTTTGACAAGGAGAACTCAATAGAGTTCTTGTTAGATTTGCTACACTATATATACAATTACTATTGTGGCTATGCACCTTGTCTTCCACAGTCCTCATGTCCATCAGGTGATCCCTTTGTTACATCCTGTGACTGTGACTTGTGACTTCATTGTGATGTGACCATTCTGTGACTCTGTGACTAGTCATGTGATAATTCCCATGCTCCATCTTAGTAATAAAAGAAAAGAAAAGAAAAAGAAAAGAAATATAAATAATGACTTAGCCATTTTGCCAAGTCATGACAATATTCCCACTTCCTTCTTCTTTCTACAAATCCTTTAGCATGCAATTGGGAACTATCATCACCTATTTCTACTTGCTAGTCACAGCTAAATTCCCTTTTGCCCCTTTCACCACCAAGTTAATTTGGGTCAAGAAAACTATTGTCTATTATGTGGAATTGGAGTTGATTGCTAATAACTTTCTCAATAAGCTTACCAGCAGTATTGAGTAAGATAATAGAGTGAAAGGATTTGGGTGTGCTATATGACTCCTTATTTGGCTTGGGGATAATAACAGTATTGACAGCTTTGAAGTGAGATAGCCAAAACTCTAAGTTGATATAAGCATCAGCAATGTTTACTATTTTCTCCAAGCATAGGTTACTGGCAAATAGGATTTTAAAATGTTTTCAAGAGATGTGGTCAAGTTCTGGGACAGATAACAATAAACACTTAGCTATTGCATCTTTGAATTCTTGTTTAGAAAAGGCAGGCCAATCAATGGGATTTGCTTGGGGGACTTTATTGAGGAAGTAGGTGTCAATAGGTCTGTTCTCAGCAGAGTTATAGAAGTTGTGGAGGGCATACCATAGGTCTGGAAGGGTGTTGCAGGGTTGATTCTCATACAAAATGGATTCAATAGCTGGCATCAATTTCTTCCAAACCTAGTTCATTAAATCCTAGGATCTTTTATTTGAGAATGCAATTTTATATATCTTATCATTGAAGAACTTTTTTTTGGTAGCCCAAATGACGGCCTTGAATTCCTTTCAGTGTTGGAGGTCACCTAATGCTCAGTATCTATTGAGACCTGTGGTACAGTCTTGGTTCTACCACTCTTTTGAATGCTTTGTGATGTGTTTTAGCTTTGTATAGTTGTTTCAAGACTCTTTGAAAGTATTGGCCATCTGCTGGAATACTCTTTCCAATTCCTCTTTGGTTGTGATATTCAATGAATTTATGTTAGAGAAGCCATTGATAAGTGATGCTATGAAGTTTTCCTCTTTCTTACTATCTTTACTGATTGACCTGAAACTAAGGTTGATGTTAGTTTCTGTGATGCCTACTTTGATAGTGAGTGGAACATAGTCAAAAGGTTTGTGAATGTCAGGGTGAAGCATATGTTGTCCAAATCCTCTATTGTTAGGGGGAAGGAAGACAAGATCTATAACAAAGTTAGAGTCCCATATGTTGTTTGCAAATCTAGTAGGTCCAGGGTTCAGAGGGGGAGAGAGCTCTAAGCCAAGGCTACTAGTGATGGTGAGGAGGTCTTCAGTATGGGTGAAATGGTGTCAGAAGTTGGGGTCCCAGTTACTGTCCCTAATATTGAAATCACCTGTCATGATAATCATACCTTCCAGACTGATGATATTTTGACACAAGAAATGTAAGGCAGTTTGATTGCTGTTAGAGTAGATATTAATAATGAAGTTTGTATTGCAGTCAGAGTGGAAGGCCAAGACATTGATATCTTAGTGGTTGATGATATCAAGACACAGAGCAAATCTAAGCTTTGACAGTTTTTTATTGATGTAGGTAGCGACATAGGGTAGTTGTCTTGTGATAGATTGGGGCAGATGAATAGGGTCCATTTTGTCAGCGTCTAAAGTCCAATGACCGGATTTAAGCTAACTGTCTCTTTGTTCAGAGTTTGACAAAGAGAACTCGATGGGGTTCTCGCTTAATTCTCTACTACTTATACATTTTACTACTGTGGCTATGCACTTGTTCTCCTATGGTCCTCATGTTACTCTAGTCATGTGACACATTGTGACTGTGACCCATGACATGACCATCTGTGACCATCCATCACACCATTGTGACATTGTGACAAAGTCATGTGATACTTTCCCGTGCTCCATCTGGTAGTTGTAAATAAGAAAAGAAAAGAAAAGAAATATAAATAATGACTTAGCCAATTTGCCAAGTCATAACACATTTGGGGTAGTTAGGTATACCAAAAATGGGATTGCTTGCAGGGTTTATGTGACTAGGGACTCATCTGATAAGGGACCTAGGCAGTTCTTAGATAAATACAATATCTATTGAGTTTTTGTTATTTTCTAAGATAATGTTAGTCAGTACTTTGTTTTTCCTGATGTTCTGAGAGAAAATCTTAAGGCTTTGCTCAATTATAGATTCTTACTACCTATGGCTAGGCGAATTGAATTGGTCCTGATTCCATGGGCTTCCTGCACTTTCTTTGAATACCACTCACAGTTAAACTGATTCCTCCAAAATGGACATTTGATATCATCAGTAGAGTATTTGCCCTTGCAATTGATGCATTTGAAAGAGTGAAAGCATGGTTTGCCTGCTTTTGTTTCGAGTCTGGGGGGATTTATTTTGAAGTTTGCTTTGCAGTACCATGCTAGGTTTTTGTGGTACTTGACTTTGTGTGGGCTGTTGCATTTCTGGCATTTTGATCTATGTGAATGGCAAGCAAAAGTAGTGTGGCCCTACTTTCAGCAGTTCTTACATTAAGGGACACTGGGGTTCATGTTAGTTCTACAAATTTTGGCTATGTGCTTGCCTATATTAAAGCATCTGTTGATTAGATTTTGGCTTTGGTGCCATTCTGGGAGTCTCATATATCAATCCAGATAACAGCCATGTCAGATTTAAAAGACACTTTGATGATGTAGGGGCTAGATGCTAATGTGACGTTGTTGAACAAGTGGATTCTCTTGATAACCTCTTCAATTTGGTTATGGGTAATAGGGGTGCCATTATTGGTTAGATATGGTATGCCCAGGATCTTCAGATATGATTTGGATTGGGGGAGTCATGGAGGAGAAACCTCATTGGTATTGACATTGGTGAAATCTTTAATATAGTTCTCCATGATGTTCATATCTAATGCTAAGGCGACTTGATTAGTGGTTATGATAATTCCTATGCTATCAGACTGGATGAAGTCCACTGTCACATTTGATTTCGTAAACTTGAGGAGTCTATTGATATTAAAGATATGTTTGTTAGCACATGAAATGACTATATTTGAATTATCCTGGCTTATAGGGATAATAACTTACTTCCTAGAAGGCCCTTTAGTAGTCATATTGAGTTTGGGGCAAGCCTTATGGCTGATACCTTGGGCAATATTATGGATTTCAATTATCTTTTTTGGCACCAATTTGAGAAAGGCCTCTTTGACTTTCAGAATGTCTTCTACTTTGCCTTTTGTCGCTTGAGCAAATAACTTTGAGCCTAGTTTGGATTTGGCTAGTTTGGATTTAGCCAGAATGATTGTACTAAGCTTGGGGGGAATAGGAGGAGGAATCTTGGAGATATTTGCCAAGTGAGATATGTTGCCTGCCTTTGAGTCTTTTGGGTTTCCCCTGTTGAATTATGATACAATGCATTGATGAAAGGTTCTTGAGTTGTTGTCTACCATGAGTTTGTCCTATCCAGAGTTGTATATAGCCAAGATAAGGTTCTAGGCTACAAACCCAATGTCAGAAATCTAAGGGATATCTAGGCTGTCTTTGTTACCAAGGGGTCTCTGTTTGATAAAGATGGCAATTCTTTGAAGAGAACACACAATGTTCTTGGCATTGCCTTCTAAAACCTTGATTGTGCCAAATAAGAAAATTGAACTGAAGTTACTATCCTATAGTGTTGGATCCATAGGTTGATTAGCTTAATATGGGATGGTAGAGGGTTCTAGATTGACAGGGTTTGTTGTGAGGTTTGCACCGGTAGAGTATGTTACAGGGTCAGGTATAATCACCTGATTTTGATTGAGGGACACATTGCTTTGAGAGAAGGTGACCCTGTCATCAGCTTGGTCTGCTCATGAGTGTTGGTCAGCAAGATTGGGTGTGGTGTCAAGTTTGACATTTATACCATTTTGCACAAAAACATGCTCAGCATAGTTGACTTCTAAGGGGGGAAGAGTCCATGGGGAATAGGGATACACTTCTGGGTCCTCCAATGCTAGGGCAGGAAGGGAGTCTACCCTATGGTAAGTCGACCACTGAGTCAGTGAGATATTTTTTGGTATGTTCAGTACTTATGAAGGGGCTAACAAAACTGAAATTCACTATTCTACACTCAGGTGCTGTTACGCCACAAGCAAATTTTCCATAGAAGATAACATTTGATAAGCTTTATAACAATGGATTCTTAATTGGAATTCACTCTAGAACCCTTTCTATATTCTCAGAATGTAACATTATATGATGAGTACATTAAGTAGGTGATAATTAACCTAGAGCTTATGTTGAGACCTCAAGAAGCAATTAAAATGAACTGGCATTGGGTTACTAAGAGAGTTACTAAGGGACTATGCTCTAGATCTACTTTTGGATAAACCAACTTAGAAAAATGGTAAACTTGTACTCTAGGACCAGTACTACTCAGATAAAGAACTTAGACTGATAGACTTTGTGCTTGTAAATAAGCATTGATAGCATCAGATAGATTATATTTAGATAAATGACCTCTAGAATGTGACTTGGAGATACTAGACATTTATTGGGACTTGCTAACTGTTTAATAGATATTTGAAGAAGTCTAGATTACAAAGCAGCATCAAGAGTATAATAGGAGAAGCTGGAAAAATATTCTAGAAGGAAACAGTGATAAAGACACATCATATTTGATAGGAAGGACTTAGTGAGAGAATATGTCATCACAAAGAAAGGAGAGGGCCATATTATCAGTGGGATTTTGGGAGGACTTAAGAGAGAAAGGAGTCAATGGAATCCTAAAAGTAGTAATAGCTTTCTTTTTATATCTCATTTCTTGAGTTTCAGCTATTTGTAATATCTTTAATATAGTATCTAGAGTACAGTTGGATCAGAGAAGAATCTCTTGACTCCTACCTCCATCTACACTGCCTCTGGAATTGTGAATGCAGATCTATTGAGAGTAAGAAGACTAGGACTAGTAGGGTGTCTTGAGAAGAACACAGAATATACCCAGAACTCAATCTAGGGAAAAGGCGCAGATGCAACTTGGGCAGGCTTCAGAGAGAATAGCAGGCTGGGAAAGCTTAGCTAGGTACACACTTAGATTGTATCATATCTGTAAGATTCAGTATTGGGGGTATAGACAAGAGGGCAACTGAGTATAGAGAGTCTATGAGTGATCAACTAACTGTATTTTCCAGAGAAGCTTTTGTCACAGTATGTAAAGGTTGACACCTTAGGGAGGCTATGTGACGACAATCTAGAGAGATCTTACAATCCTTTTACAACCACCAACATATATTTTACTAGAACTGCATATAATTCTTATTTCTCTAATTATTTATAAACCTTCAACTTTGATAATCTCCCCTTGGACCTTTAGTATGTAATTGGAAGCTGGCATATCATTATTTTGTTTGTCCCAGTATGCAATTCCCTTTTGCACCCTTTCAGCGCTACCATTTGTGATGGAGGTAAGAGTGAAAGAAGCAATACTGTTATGTGATATCTTCCTATACTCCACCTTAGTAATAAAAAAAAGAAAACAAAAATTAAATAATGACTTAACCATTTTGTCAAGTTATAACACCTGGAGCATTTAGCTTTGACAATGGATAGAGTCCTACTATGGCACAACTCCCAAGAGTAAAAGCATAGCTCATTTCCTCTTATTTACTTTCACCTATATTATTTTCTTTTGTTTGTGTATCTAAGTAGGTACTTTGTACTTACTATGGTCTGTCTATATGCCCCATATAATAAATCATTGATTTTAAAAATAAAATAAAAAATAAAAAAGAGATAGATGTGCAAGAGGAAAGTGACTCATAGGGAAGCATAGGACATTATAGTAGGGTTAGAGTTACTGTTTGTGTATATAATATACAAAATCTAACAAGGACTCTATTGAGTTCTTCTTGTCAACTCAGACTTAGAGGGTGATTAAGTTATCTTAGGCTAAGTTGATATAGTTCTCTTCTTCTACTCAAAGACCCATGATATAATATTAGGACTGTCAGTGACTGACTTAAGACCTTAATTCTGAGTTAGAATCAAGAAAGCTCTTCAGGGTTAGAAGAGAACTCAATGAAGATCTTGATTAATTGTGCTATACTATATATACAAGTTATGCTATTTGTTCTTGTTTAATCTAAAAGTGTCCATCAGTCCTTAGTTTGATTCTAGTTTATGTAATATTTTTTTTGGTCATGGTCAAGGTAACTCATGACAAGGACAATCAGTGGCTGTTTGTCTAGGGAAAAGACTGTAGATGATTTCTGGCCACTTGGGATTAGCAGTCATAGTGAGAAAGGCATCTGGTTTGTGAGAGTGTCTATAAATGGCCATAGCATCTCTAAACAACTAGGTTATAAATCTAGAACTTCCCATATAAGAAGAAGAAAGAATGAGTTTGTGTCCTAAAGGTATAACATTTTCTTCATCATGCCAATCATGCACAACAGTATCCTATAGTCCCTGGTAGAGCTTAGATCTAAGTGTGTTCCAGCCCAGTTGAGTTTCCTCATAATTTGAACTTGCATCATCAACAAACTACTGGAAAAGCTTTCTATCATAGAAGAGAGATGGCTAAGGACCATCTCTGACATGAAGACAATAGGCATAGTAGCATATATCAGACACCACCTTTGAGCAAGCTCATTCCTCTCCATCTCTTTGTCTTCTATTCTCCCCTTGTTCTCTCAGTTGAGCCCCATAGATTGGAGTTCTTGGATGCTACCTATTCTCCCCCTTTGAAAATAACAGAACATAATGGAAAGTAGCATATGAAGGATGGTTCTGTTTAAGTCATTCTCCTCTTGCCTGTAATACCACATCTCTATTATCCAATGCATGATGGACTCTTTCCTCAGGAATGATAACTGCAATCTCTTCAGCAGTAGGCAGATTGTGAGTTCTTTGATCTTGCTATAAATGAACATGCAACCTAATTGTGATCTTTTGCTATTCATCTGCTGGTTTTTCCTTGATAAGCTTATATGCATGACAGCAGTGACTAATATATGGGTAACTGTCTAGAAGCATCATCTGAAGATTGTCTATTACCACAGGATCCAGTTTATTGTTGTTGGCTCTCCTGACATTGAGCTGCTCTGCTGTGTCAAGGATATAGATTTGTGCATACATTGGAGTTTGATCACCATGAGGGAGGAGAGCACCAGTAAGATGATGAAACTCTCCCTGAATTTTGAAACAATACTAGACTAGATGCCTATTATTATACATTGAAACATCTGATCTATATAAAACATCAAAAGATAAAACCTAACTTATTTTTGGTATAGTTTTCAATATTCCAATATTCAGACCTTCCCAGATTGCTTGCAAGAAGTCATTGTAAGGGTAAGTCCAAGAGTTAACTCAGAAGTCACACCAATAAGCTATATCAAGGTCCAGAAAGCTAGGTTGATCTTTGACTGAAGCTAGATTTAACTATACAAGCTCCTGTATATATGTACTATAGCAATACAACTACTAATTAGGAACTGTCAAATCAATATCCAAGGCAATAATACCAGACTTGGATGTATCTCAGATAAGAGGATCTTTGCTAAGCACAACCCTAGATTGAACCTGGTCTTACACACTGTCAAGGCCTCCTTTTTAGCCATCTGTTGATTTGGGGTACATTATATATTTTTTTCTAGTGTGTTTGAAAGAAATATTTGCGATAACACCAATGATGAATGATCAGAATATTTGTGATGATATCAATTGATGATGTCACATAAGAATGATCAGACTATCTTTTGACAAGTATATAACAACTCGTGAACTGCCTGTTACTACTAACATACTGATGAAGTTCCTCGCTGGCATCTTCCAAGTGTTCATAACTTTGCTGTTTGTTCATCATACTCTCGCGTTTGATCCGAATCAATATCCTCAAAAAACCGTGCTATGCCCCGCTGTTCGCCGCCTTCCGAAACCAGAGACAGTTCATGTCGAGCTGAGTATATATCCACCGCCGTTTCCTCGTCAGTAGGTTATTGACAGAATTATCTATCCAGGTTATGTTGACATTGGCCATCCCTCTCAAAATACCATTTTGATGGTACACGGATGGCCAGGTATTTGGAGTAATTGGGCCAGGCAGATCCCTGATTTACAAGTAAATACTCACCAGAAATTTATTTGTTCTAATGGAAACCGATGATGACATGTGACAGAATGAGAACTACCGTCTCCTGGTTCCAGATGTCCGTGGTTTCGGGAATTCTGCTCATCCGGACGACCCAAAGGCTTCACATACAAT
>Ga0153958_1000053_pt1 | contig 21883 bp, 11 predicted proteins | sample TSFL042MetaG_FD_104719 | JGI IMG/M metagenome (GOLD analysis project Ga0153958, IMG submission 104719) | Attine ant fungus gardens microbial communities from Florida, USA - TSFL042 MetaG | ecosystem: Host-associated > Fungi > Mycelium > Unclassified | place: USA: Florida, Wekiwa Springs... | reverse complement strand
TAGTCTGAGGATTAGACCTCAGACTTAACAACATCTTTTGTCACTTGTCTAACTCTGCTCATAAGCACTTTTGAATCCATATCTCAATTCATCACAAATCAAGTAAGTGACCATTTGTGATAGACCCCGACAACTACATTCTTAGCTGGGCAGATATGACTGACCCAGGCAGTCATCAATAGGCAATGATAATTGCAACAATACTCAACAATCAAGACCAGTATGGGAACTCAGATTGCAAAGACACAAAGACCTAGAAAGCTCATGTACCAGAATGGTTACACGAGTATAGAAATATGTTTTCAAAATATAAGTTAGAGAGAATGTCATTACGGAAACCATATGACCATGCTATTGACTTTATGGAAGGCGCAAAGCTTCCCAAGCCAGCAAAGGTCTATCTACTATCTCTAGCAAAAAGAAACTCTCTTGACACATGGATCGATGAAGAACTCAGAAAAGGTTATATCCTTCCATCTACTAGCCCGATAGTAGCTCTATTCTTCTTTGTAAAGAAACATGATGGAAGCTTATGATCCGTCATAGACTATAGAGCCCTTAAAGCAATTACCATCAAAAATCACTATTCAATCCCTAGAATAGCTGGCTTGATTGATTCACTCAGCAAAGCCTTAATCTTTACCAAAATTAATTTGAGATGGGAATACAACAATGTTCACATCAGAGAAGGGAATGAATAGAAAATAGTATTTATCACAAGATGAGGCCTTTTTGAGGCAACTATTATGTATTTTGGATTCTCCAATGCACTAGTAACATTTCAAAGTATGATGAATGATATACTTAGAGATTTAATTTGCATTAGACTAGTAATGGTGTATTTAGATGACATTTTAATATTTGGGACATGTTTAAAGAAACATAGGTGATTGGTTAAAGAAGTGCTGAAAAGACTTCAATTTAATGATCTCTATACTAAAGCAGAGAAATATTTCTTTGAACAAAGTAGCATCAAATATTTGGGTGTAATAATATCAGAAAATAAAGTACAGATAGATGAAGAGAAACTTTCAGGAGTTCTAGAGTGACCAGTACCGACAAAAGTCAAACAAGTATAAGCATTCTTAGGCTTTGCGAATTTCTATTGTAGGTTCATTGATAACTTTGCTAAGATGTCAAAACCACTCTTCGACTTGACCAAGAAGGATTATACCTAGAATTGGGGCATTAAGCAACAAAATGCTTTTGAGGTGCTAAAAAAGGCCTTTACCATAGCTCCAATCCTGAGAATACCAAATGACAAAGATCTCTTTAAGTTATCTACTGATGCTAGCAACTTTGCAACAGGTGCAGTCTTATCACAAAAGATATACAAACCAATCTGTGGCACCCAGTAGCTTTCTTTTCCAAATCATTAAATGTCCATGAAAGAAATTATGAAATCTACGACAAAGAGCTACTTGTAGTAATTTGGGGACTAGAGGAATATAGATATTATTTGGAAGGATATCTACATAAAATTGAGATCTAGTCAGATTATCAGAACCTCACATATTTCAGAACAGCTCAAAAGCTGACCAGGAGGCAAGCAAGATAGGTATTATTCATGACTCATAAGATAGGGACAGATCTCAACAATACAAACTAGGTGTTGCTAAAGCCTGAGTTCTTTGCTATCAATGCATTAGAGGCTACTCATAAATCGCCAATAAATGACGAGATAATCCTAAAGGAGGTCAAAGCTACACTCTTATTAGATGAAGTCACTAAAGACTATAAGTTGTTACTCAAGTCTAGTCCTAGAGAATTTGAAAAATCCTTGCAAGACTAGAACTATGAGAATAGACTACTCCTGTACAAAGGGAAAATCTATATCCCTTATAGTGTGGAAGATACTTTACAACAACAGATCGTTCAGATGCACCACAATTTACTATCTGCTAGACACCCAGGTCAGTGGAAGACCTATGAGTTGGTCTCCAGAAATTACTGGTGGTCTAGGATGACTACATTTGTCAAGAAATACATTATGGGTTGTGATATGTGTTAACAGATGAAAAATTGCCCACAGCAACCTTTTGGACTACTCATGCCTAACAAGGTGTTTAACAGGCCTTGGGAAATAATATCAACAGACTTAATCACTCAATTGCCAGAGTCAAACAGTTACAATGCTATCTGTGTAATTGTCGACAGGCTTACTAAAAGAGCTTATTTCATTCCTATTAACAATTGGTTTTCATCCAAGGATATGGCACAGTTACTTTATGACAAGGTTTATCTATTGCATAGACTGCCCCTACAAATCATTTTGAATAGAGGAGTATAATACTCAGCCGAGCTATTCCAAGAATGGTATAAAATTTTAGGAATAGAATCTACTATATTGACAACATACCATCCACAAATAGATAGACAAACAGAATGTATAAACTAGGCTCTAGAGCAGTATCTTAGGTGCTATGTCAATTACAATCTTAGTAATTGGTTGGATCTGCTACCAAGTGCAGAATTTGCATACAATAATCAAGTACACAAAGGAATTAAAGAAAGTCTGTTCTACCTTGAATATAGCAGACATCTGAGAGCAGGTCCAATTTTAGTCAAAGAGTCACTGCAAAGGGACTTGAATGACCTAACGTATAAAAGACATGAAGCCTTGGAGCAGGCAAAAGTAGCTTTTACTCTTGCAGCAGAAAAAATAAAGTGGTACTATAACAAGAAAGTCCAAAGCATCTCATTTAAAGTTGGCAATAAAGTGCTACTCAATTTGAAGGATTACCAGACTATGGAGTGAGCATTATGACCCCAGTATGAAGGACCATTCAAAATAATAGAAAAGTTGTCCTTGGTTATGTTCCAGTTTAGAATGCTACCTTACTACTGAGCACTGTACCCAGTCTTTCATGCAAGCAAGTTAACTCAGTACTCTGAATCTACCATCCGTGGCCAGAAAACCACTTCCCCACCACTGATCTTGATACAGGGCCAGGAAGAATAGGAGATAGAAAAAATTCTAGACTTATGACAAAGGCATAGGAAGAACAAATACCTTGTTAAATGGAAAGGATATACTCAAGGAGATGACACATGGGAACCTGAAAAAAATTTACAAAATGCAGGTGAAAAGCTGCAGGAATATCTTCAGAGTATACCAAAAACAAGATAACTTCTCAATGGAGCTCAAACTAAGAGAGAAGGTAATGTCACAAACTTCATTCAGCCATATCTCTATCAATTCTTCCACGATTCTCACAGTCTTAAAAACTATGGAAAGCCCTCAGAAAGACCTTTTGATCAATGCCAGTCACGTCTTGAGGTGATCAATATTGACCAAGATATTAAGCAGATCAACTGGTAACTACCATGTTACCATTTATTAAATTGCTAATATCTCAGAAACTGCCACAATTGATGCTTTGGTTCTGGGCTCAGTAGAGGCCTTCTTTATAATGCTCAGAATGAGCCTAGAATGACCTCAAGGCAATTAGTATTAGTGGAGATATGAAGTCCTCAATGTTTGCACATGGACATTAATTAATTACCCATAGATAGTCATCTGCCTTTAATTAGAACAAAGGAAAGCCTCCATATGGTTAGGTTATCACTATTTCTAGCACAAAGGCACTACCATATATAGAACAATAGGTAGTAGCATGTGATGATCTGTCCTAGTGCACAGACCATCACAATTATGTATATAAGAACTCATAGTCTGAGGATTAGACCTCAGACTTAACAACATCTCTTGTCACTGTCTAAAACTTGCTTTTTAAGCCTTTTTGAATATCTCAAAATCAAATCACAAATTAGTAAGTGGCCTTTTGTGATAAAAATATAGTATGGGATACACATTATACCCCTGGATTTCACTATTGGAACCCACTCTAGAGACCTTTTACAAGCCCCAGACATAATCTAGACCCAAGATTGGATACTTCTATTAGGTAGTTGCCAAGCTGCCATATGCTAGAATAGCATATACCTCAGGAGACAAGACTGATTAGCTAGTATCAGGTTTCTCAGAGACAGACTATCAATATCAATACTCTAGAACTCAAAGGCTCAAGAACATCTTTGGAATGCAATATAATTTAAATCTAGAACAGACTTAGACTAATATGACACCAAGATGACAGATCAAAAGTCTATTAGTGACTAGTAATCCTATCACTGCTAAACTCAGTCAGGAAGCAGACATGCCATAAAGCAACAGGAATATCAATGACCTTTGTATGCACTTGCATGTGTTTCTAGATTGTATTTGGAGTAAAAGAAAGCCAGTTCAGAAGTTAGGGAATGTCAGGCAGAAGTAAAGTATAGAGATAAAGTAAGAGCATATAGCCATGGCTAGTAGGCATGGAGGATAGGGAGGTAACATCTGTTATGTCCACATGGCAATGTCATGGAGAAGAAAAGTGAGAGAGGCTAGAAGAAGAAGGAGTTTCCTTTTTTATTTCTTTTTAATTGAGCCTTATCAGTTTGTACTTTTAATATAACACTCAGAGAGTCTGAGAGAAAGACAATAGAACCTTGACACCTACTACTATCTCAAGGGCTTGGGAGTCATCTTATGGTACTTTTCTGAGTTCTAAGTAAAGTGGTTAGGTTGTTAAGGAGACTAGAACTCTATACTCTACTTGGTCAAGAGACAAGATGCAGCAGTTGCTCAGACAACCTTTTATAGAGTAGTAGGCCTAAAAAGCCTGGCTAATCATTAACTCAGATTGTATCACATCCATAAGGTTTGGTATAGGGGTATGGATGAGAGCTTGATTGAGTGTGGTAAGGCCTATGAGTAGTTTACTGACTACTTTGATAGTGAGCTTGTTACAGTGTGTAAAGGTGAATATCTTAGGGACACCATGCAAGGAAAATCTAGATCAAGCTTATAATCCTTTTAAACATTTTTACCTTAATTATTATACTAAGTTTCTATATTCTCTTTTTAATATCTTCATTCTTGATTCATTCCCACAAACTCTTTAGCATGCAATTGGGACCTGGTACTACATCTTTAGCTTGTGCCAAGCTAATAGTCCCTTTTTCTCTCTTCAACAACAAGGAAGATTGGAGAAAGGAGAAAGAAATGGAAAAGGACCATAGGAAAATAGAAGGGCTGGTCCTGAGAAAGTTTTTAAAGTGGAGAAAAGTATTTGAGAAGGTGGAGTCAGAAAGAATACCAACCAAGAAAACTTGGGATCATGCTATAGATCTCAAGGGGATGTTTAAGCCACAAAAAGAAAGAATTTACCTACTATCCAAGGATGAAAGAGAGGTAGTTCAGAAATTTGTAGACAACCAACTAAGAAAGGGGTATATCAGACTATTGAAATCCCCTCAAACGTCACCAGTCTTCTTTGTGGGCAAAAAGAATAGGAGTAAGCAGATGGTAATGGACTACTATAACCTAAACGACCAGACAGTAAAGAATAATTACCTACTACTATTAATTACAGAGTTAATCAATAATATGGATAGCAAGAAAGTATTCACTAAAATGGATCTGAGGTGGAGGTTCAATAATATAAGGATAAAAATGAGTAGAAGGGAGTGTTCATGATGCATGTGGGCTCTTTTGAGCCAATAGTAATGTTCTTTGGAATAACAAATTTGCTAGCTACATTCTAGGCAATAATGAATAAAATTCTGAGAGATTTGATCAATAAAGAAAAAGTTGCTGTATTTTTAGATGATGTGCTAGTAGGGACAAAAACATAATGAGATTGTGGAGGAAATATTGAGGAGATTAGAAGAAAATAACTTATATGTCAAGCTGGAGAAATGCATGTGAGAGGTAAAGAAGATTTGATTCCTAGGGGTCATTATAGGACCTAATGGAATAGAAATGGAAGGGGAAAAAGTAGACAAAGTACTTAGTTGGCCAGAGCTGAAAAATGTAAAAGATATCAGAAAATTCTTAGGTCTCACAAATTACTATAGAAGATTTATCAAAAATTTTGCTCAAGTAGCAAGGCTAATGAATGTACTAATAAGGAAAGATGTGAAGTGGCAGTGGGAACAAGAGCAGCAAAAGGCATTTGACAAACTCAAAAGAGTCTTTACCACTAGACCAGTACTAGTAGCCCCAGATTTAGACAAAGAATTTAGGGTAGAGGTAGACACCTCAAACTATGTGACTAGGGGAGTACTATCTATGAAGTGCTCCAATGAATTGTAGAGACCAGTGACCTTTATCTTGAAATCTCTAAGCAATATAAAAAGAAACTATAAGATACACAATAAAGAGATGTTGGCTATTGTTAGATGCTTAGAGGCATGGAGGTACTTCCTAGAAGGAACAATATAAGAAAGCTAAACTCCAAGCCGGAATTAAGCCAACTGCTCTTTGTTTAGTGATTGACAAAGAGAACTTGATAGAGTTTCCATTAGATTTTCTATACTACTTATACAACTACTATATAGTCTGTACACTGTTTTCCCATACCTATCATGTGACCTATCATGTGATATCATGTGATATGATGTTGTGACTTCCTGTCATGTAACTGTGACACTTGTGATACTTGTAACATGACACTTTCCTATACTCCCTTCTATGTAGTAAGTCTAAGATAAAAGGAAAAGAAAAGAAATATAAATAATGACTTAGCTGTTTTGCCAAGTCATAACAGACAATAGTTAAATTTGAGATTTGAACAGACTATAAAAATCTCAAATACTTTATGAAAGCACAAAAGTTAAATCATAGACAAGCTAGATAGGGACTTTATCTATTAAGATTTGACTTCACATTGAAGCATGTTCCTGGGAGTAAAATAGGAAAGGTAGATAGCTTGAGTAGGAGACCAGACTGGAAAGTAGGAGTAGAAAGAGATATCAAGGATGAAACATTGGTAAAGCCAAAATGGCTAGAAGTTAGAAGGACAGAAACAGTAGAGATAATCATAAAAGGAATAGATCTGCTTGAAAAGGTCAAATAGTCTAAAGTAAAAAATGACAAAGTAATAAAAGCAGTAAAAGAAATGAAACGAGCAGGAGTAAAAATATTAAGAAATGAGGAGTGGAGAGAGATAAATGGCATTATGTACAAAGAAGAAAAGGTATATGTACCTAAGGATAATAGGCTAAGAGTGGAAATTATTTAACTATATCATGATACACCAGTAGGAGGGTATGGAGAACAGTAAAAGATAATAGAATTGGTCACTTACAATTTTTGGTGGCTAGGAGTAACAAAAGGAGTGAAGTAATATGTGAAAGGGTATGACACTTGTCAGCGAAACAAAAACTGCACAAAACAGCCAACAGAAAAGTTAATACCAAATTCAATTCCAGAAAAGCCATGGATGCATATATCAGCAGACTTTATCACTAAGTTGTCTTTAGCACAAGGATACAATAGCATTCTAGTAGTAGTGGATCAGTTAACTAAGATGGTCCATTTTATACTAACTATGAAAAAAACATCAGCAGAGGGATTAGCAAGGTTGTTTAGAGATAATATGTGGAAACTGCATAGATTACTAGAAAGTATCATTTCAGATAGAGGACCCCAATTTGCAGCAGAGTTAATAAGAAAGTTAAATAGGATATTGGGGATTAAGAGTAAATTGTCAACAGTATTTCACTCATAGACAGATAGGCAAATAGAAAGGGTAAACCAGGAGTTAGAGCAATACTTGAGAATGTTCATTGATTATAGACAAGAACAATGGCCTGAATGGTTGGGAATAGCAGAATTTGCATATAACAATAAAGCACACTTGAGTACTCAAATGATGCCTTTTAAGGCAAATTACAGGCAAGATCCTAGGATAGGGTTCAAAGGAAGAAAGAAGGAGAAATATAAGGGAGAAAAGAAATTTATTGAGAAGATGAAAGAAATACAGGAGAAAGCAAAAGCAATGCTAGGGAGAGCATAAGAGGAAATGAAAAAGTATGTAGACAGAAAGAAAGAGGAAGTTGACAATTACAAAGTAGGAGACTTAGTGATGTTGAGTACTAAGGATCTGAAGTACCAAATAGTTGGAAAAAGGACAGAGAAGTTGACAGAAAGATTTGTTGGACCTTACAAGGTAAAGAAGATCATATCATCAAATGCAGTTGAATTAGAACTACCTAGTACAATTAAAATACATCTGGTAGTCAATGTCAGTAGAATATATAGATATATAAGGCAAGTAGAGGGGCAAAGAAAGGAGTAACTAGCTACAGTAATAATTGAAGGAGAAGAAGAATAGGAGGTAGAGAAAATCCTGAATAAGCAATAGATTAGGGGGAAAGATAAATACTTGGTATGCTGGAAAGGGTTTACAGCAGAGTTGGACACTTGGGAAGGAAGAGAAAATTTGAAGAACATACAAGAAGCAATCAAAGAATTTGAGAAAGAGTATTGATGAGACCAAGAAGATATAGCAAAACAAAAACAGGAAGAAGAAGTATTTGAGAGGGAAGAATTGCTAGGGAGATTTACAGCAAAAAAGTTATTTGGGTGGTTGGATAAGATATATAATGAGGAATATTGGGGAAGATTAAAAAGAAACTGGAAAAGATGGAAAGGAAAGCAAACCAAAGGGAAAAGAAAAATAGAAACAATTGAGCAAGAAAAAGAAATTGAGCAAGAAAAATCAGGAGTAAGAAAATGGACAGAAGAAAATGACAATGAAATGGGCAACATAGTTAACCCATATTACAAGTTGTAGAAAAATTTCTCGGGACAAGAAAACTTAAGAGGGGGGTGGTGTCATGACTTGGCAAAATAGCTAAGTCAATATTTATATTTCTTTTCTTTTCTTTTTCTTTCTTTTATTTTCTTATTGATGGACATGCAAGAGGAAAGTGACCCATAAGGAAGTATGGGAGATTAAATCTGGGTTAGGGTTACATTTCATGTATAAATAGTATACAGAATCTTACAGGAACTCTATTGAGTTCTCCTTGTCAACTTGGACTTGAAGGGTGATTAAGTCATCTAGGCTAAGTCACTGGAGAATTAAATTGAGTTTGAGGGTATTGATGTCTCAATTTGATAATGAGAATTTTCTAAGCTAAGGTTTATACTTGCTGGGACACCTAGGTCTTTATCTAGCCAAGTATTCTATTACTATACTATCACAAAAGGTTACTTACTTATTTGTGATTACTGATTTAGAACTTGAAAGGTTCAAAAATGCAAAGTTTAGACAATAACAAAAGAAGTTAAGTCTAAGATCTAATTCTTAGAATGTAAGTCCTTATATACAGAATTGTGATAGTCTGTATACTAGGACAGATCATCACATGCTACTACCTATTGTTCTATATATAGTAGTGCCTTTGTGCTTAATATAGTGATAACTTAACCTTATAGAGGCTATCCTTTGTTCTAAGAAGAGGACAGATGACTATCTATAGATAATTAATGAAGTCTATATACAAATATTGAGACCTTCATATCTCCACTAATATTAATTGCCTTGAGATTGTTCTAGGCTCATTTTGAGAGTTTTAAAGAAGGCTTCTGCTGAGCCTAGAACCAAAGCATTGATTATGGTAGTTTTTGAGATATTAGCAATTTAATAAACAATAACCTGGTGGTTACCTGTTGATTTGCTTAATATCTTGGCCAATATTGATTACCTTGAGATGTGACTGGCATTGATTAAAAGGTCTCTTCAAGGGCTTTCTGTAGCTATTAAGACTATGAAAATCATTGAAGAATTGATAGAGATATGGCCAAATGATATTTGTGACATGTATTGACTACTGCCCTAATACTAGGGTTATACTATCACTTTATGGGAAAGATTCTTACTCTCAATAGCCTCTTAAGAACTAACTGCTACTCTTCTGCATACACAGGTGACAATGTTGTTGGAACTAGGATCTTATACAAGCCTACATAATGTAACTAATAAGATCAATATATTGTTAGTAGACATGTTACATGATGGAGACACAAGTATATAGGTAGTGTAGTTACTTGATACTTGTTATCTGTTTGTTTTACCCTCCCTATTCATATTTCAACAAATATACCCTTAGCACAAAGTTTATAAAGTGAAAGTTTTACAAGTAACCTAACAAGCACTACCCAATTGCAAGATCAGGTCTTGGATATAATACCTGGGTTTTGTACTATACTTTTAATGGGAAAAATGAAATAACAAGAGTGAATATCATAGGTCAAAGTTTAGCTCTGAGCTAGTTCACAGTTGTGTACAAACAAGTAGGTACTAGGGAGATAATCAGATTCCAGAGAGCTCACTAAAAAATAATAAAATAATAATCACAAGAAACCTAAAGAAACAGAAATATTTTTATTGCCCTCTCAAAAATACTCTTTATCCAAGTTAGATCTCAAAAGTGCATGTTTGTCTTATACTATGGTACTACTCTTCTTGAGAATAGTTTGGTAGGCTGGCTTGCCATCAATACAGCAGTCTTACTCAGATCTCCTGTATTCTTATAAAAGCTCTTCTTTAGCTAACTTTGAAAATGCATAGCAGGTGGTTAGTCCCTAGTTCAGGCAAATGCCCAAGTCCTTGTTGTTATCAAGTATCTTCTCAAGGGAGATTTTATAGAGTTTTTATATAGAAGAAAAACAAAAAGAAACTTAATTACTCAAATAGCCATTAAGCTCTAGAGTAACAAAGAGAGGGACGACAAAGGAATTAATATAATAACTCCCTTCTGTACCCTATTTTATTAGGATTACAAATCACAGATACAACAAAGGAAAAGAAATGAAGAAAAGTCCCAAATTCCCAAAGATAGTAAGAGAGCTATATCTTACCTAATTATACAGCTATGACTCCCTGCTTCTCTAATCTTTTTCTTGGGGTTCTTCTCTGAGTGATATATAGCTCTTGAGCCTCTTGATGGACTGTAAGGAGAGATGTTAATCTTGAGTTACCTTGCTCTCAAGTCTATTGTCTTCATCAATCCTCTCTTCTACCCCCCTCTCTAACTAGTCTAACCCTTCTTTTACTCCTTCTATACTTTCTTATATCTCCAGCTAGTCTTAGTCTTCTTCTGGTATATTGCACTACACCTTTTGAGAGGGCTTATCTTTCTAGTTCTAGTTATAATTAGCTATCACTCCAAATGGCTATGATCTAATAGTAACTGTAGTTGCTCTAAGGGTTGATGGCTGCCAAGACCTAATGTTATTCTGATAGGAAGTTTACTTTCCAAGGTTCTTTCTGTTCTCAAGAGCATTTCTAGAAGGAATTCCATTATAAATCTGATATATAGTGCCCTGGATAAGTTCTATGAGGTCTGTATAATAGTGGTCACAACCACTATTCTACTACTTAAGTTGTATGCACAAGTCCATAACTGGGCATCTAGTGGTTATTAATGGGAAATCAGACTTGTATCTCAAGCTAAATTCTAAACTCTAATGAGGAAAAATATGGTTTCTACTACCAAATTGATTAACTAGTGTGATACCACTACCAACAGTTTCTAACTAAGTACTAAGTCCTCTTTACAACTAGGGCCCACTATCTAGACAGACTAGCAACTTAAAATAGTCACCTATCAAGAGCATTTAGAGAGTGAGTAATAGATAGGGCTTGAGGTAAGCAGTATCTTAAGAGTGATATTGAGTTCTTCTACCAACAACTAATACTTAATCCTAAGTTGAGATAACTTAGGATTAGAGTACTTCAGAGTTAGAAAAGAACTTGATGGAGTCCTCAATTGATTATGCTATACTATATATACAGTTTATACTATTTATGCTTATTTAGTTTACAAGTGTCTATTAGTTCTTGGTATTATGTTAGATAGCCATTTAGACAATATAAGTAATATTTTTTTCATTATAATAACCATAATAAGTAGCTTGAGGAACAAGTCTGACTTCTTAGAGATAACTACTAGAAGCCTAGTTATGAACTCATGTATACTACTTGAGTAGCAGAATAGTGGCTGTAACCACTACTATACAAACCTCATAAGAATTGTCTAGCCAGTTTTATAATGGAACTTCCCTTTAAAGTACTCTTAAGAGCAGAAAGAACCTTAGGAAGTAAACTTCCTATTAGAATAATATCAGGTCTTGGTAGACATAGCTCTTTGTTGAATGGTATATCTCGAGACCAGCTCAGAACTCTCTCAATAGCTGGGACCATCGTCAATTTAATTTTGTCTTCATTCTATTATTTTTCATATAGTATAAAAGTATACTCACTATTTCACTAAAGTTTGACTTACTTTGTTTGGACTTTAGGTGTGTATTTAGTTAGTTTTTCTTTTGTTATTAATATAAATTGACTCACTTCATTTGGACTTCAGGCATTGTCCTGTTGATTGTTGAGATTCATATGTGTATATTCCTTCTCCTGCTCCTACCTTTTTTTTTAGACTCTTAGAGCAACTATAGTTACTATCAGATTATAGCTATCAGGAGTGATAACTAATTATAACTAGAACTAGAAAGATAAGCTCTTTTGAGAGATATATCACAAATATAACAGAAGGAGACTAGGCCTCATTAGAGATATAATAAGATAGAGAAGAAGTAAAAGAAAGGCTAGAGAAGTCAGGAAGAGAAGTAGAAGAAAGAATTAATGAAAACAGTATACTTGAGAGTAGGCTGAGTCAGGATTGACATCCCTTTATACTGCCCATTACAAGGTTTAAGATGTTAAGACTCTAAATCTTGAAGTTAAATATGCATTTTCAACTCAAAGCTTATATCAATACTTGATATCTTTATGCTCCCCTATTGAGGATCTAGTTAAGGTTTTCAGTAAAGTTATATTGCAAGTAAGAGTATCAAGACTTTTAGTCATACTCTGCACTATAGTCTAAGGACTAAAGAGAGTATCAAGAGTAAGAGAAGTTTACACAAGAACCATAAAAAGAGAGAACTTATTGTTCTCATCCTTTCTAGACCGTATTTATACTATTTAGAAATGTGACTACTGTTACTACTAGTTATGACTAGAGATAACAAGTTGAGTCAGTACTCTAAATGGATAGGTCTGATAATTCTCCTTTTAGTTCTTGTTCTATAAATATCTAGATTCCTATCCAAGAATTATCTAAGAATTGTTCAAGAGTCCAATGTCTCTGTCTTTGTTCAATCCAAAAGTCTCATTCATACAGAAGCTATAAAAAGCTTTCACCATTATCTTTCTCTTCTTCTTTTGTTGAGATGTCATTGTCTATTAATTCTTGAAGTAACCATTTGTTGTCACTCCACAGTTGATAGTATTAGTAATCCTAGCCTATATTCATAACACAAGACCCAATTACTGGTCAAAGAAGAGCCCCAGGAGTAGGATTAGAAGAGCAAGGAGTTATAGTCAAGTAATTAGAAGAGGTACTACCTTATCATTACACTCTTACTATCTTTGGAAATTTGAAAGTTTGCTTTGTTTCTTTTTCTTTGTTATATCTTTGATTTTTAATCCTAATTAAATACTCTAGGACACAAATAGAACATTATAATATTATTTTCCTATTATCTCTCTCTGTTGCTCTAGAGCTTGATGGCTAACTGAGTGACTAAGTTCAGATTCTAAGTTTCCCTTCTCTCAAAAATATCAAAAGCCTTCTCTTAGAGGGACATTCAAATATCAATGGACTCAGACATTTGCTTATACTAGGAGCTAACTACTTGTTATATGTTTTCAAAGTAGGTTTCCAACTGTATGGTTAGTTGAAGCACAGCTTATATGAGGGCAATAGGAGTTCTGGCTAGTATTGCTATATGAATGGTAAGCCAGGCTACTAGACTAGATAAGGGTAGTAGTATTACAGTACAAGACAAATATGTGCCTTTGGGATCCAATCATAGTGAGAGTACTCTTGAGTAGAATTTAAAACATTTCTTTCAAGTTCTCTTTTTGTTATTTTATTATTCTCCCTCCCATTTCCTACATAAGTTCTCTTTTATTTGATCATCTCCCCAGTGCCTATTTGTTAGTACACAATTGTGAAACATCTTAGAGATTTTGCTTCTTTGATTTGTTATTACTTTTGTCTGAAATCTTATTTTTGATCTCCATTATCAGTTCAATTCCAGTCTATGTCATTTACTTAGTTCATAGTTAAGACAACTCATGACACTTTTCTATCTTATTATATCTTTGACTAGGTCTCAGTCTTCTTATGTTATATTTGCAATATATCCTTTAAGAGAGCTCATCTTTCTAGTTCTAGTCATAATTAACCATCAAGAATGATGGCTATGATCTGATAGTAACCAAAAACCCAATGGTAGAGCCCCAACACTCAAAACATGAGTAGATTACCTTTATTTCACTTTTACCATTACAGGAAATTACATAGGTTGGGTTTTAACAAAGAATAAAGAACATGCCATTAATAGAATAAGCTAACATAGGCTCTTCTCATAGAGCTTGAGCTCACTGAAAAATCACTAGTACCTATCTTGTAAGACTTAGCAGTAGATGTTTAATCTTACCTCTTATCTGAGTTAATAAGGAAAACTTGATTAAGTTCCTATTAATTTCTGTATACTTATACAACTACTATATAATTTGTGTACTACTTTCCCATGGTTATCACATGACTACCCATGTGATATCACTTTGGTATGACTTGTGACCTTTGGTCATATGATACTTTCTTACTTTCTCTCTTGTATTGTAAGTCCAAAAGAAAAAGAAAAGAAAAAAAATATAAATAATAACTTCGCCATTTTGCCAAGTCATAACATACTAAGCTCTATCTTAGAGCTTTTATAATATTGCCTCTATGACTAAGTCACCTGTCTCATAGTCTTTTTGTTTTGACTTAATCTTGAGTTGAAACACCTTGATCACTGATCTGATCACTCTAAAAATAGATTTCCACTTTGAAAACCCAAATAGAAGAAAAAGGCAACTGAGATTGCTTGCTCTTTTCCTACTAAGTGGAGGTTTTTATATATCTAGAGAAATACAAAAGAAATATACAAAAAATAGAGAGAAATAATAAACCCAGTCATAAGTCTATTAATACAACAATTGTTCTAGTAGTAATGGGAAATTCTATATCTCTTTGTTTTCTCAATTATTTCCTATGAGTTTTTCTAGGTCAGTTCTGCTCTTGCTAAGTTACTAGGTTATCTACCACTAGTCCTGTAGCAATCTCTCCCTTTCTTAGCTCACTTCAGCAACCTGGGACCTATTTTTCTCCTTTTTAGAAGTCTTGGATGCTATTTCTATAGCTCTTGAGGTTTTCTAAGACCCTTTTGTTAGGCTCTTCTGTTTTTGATCACAGGGGATCAAATTTTGATTAATTTTTTATTCTTAGCTATGGCTGATCAGGTGATGCTGTTTTCTATTCTTATCTTCTGCTAGGCTACCAATTCTGTTTTTTTTGATAGGCATTGTTCCAGACTTTTCTTATATGAGGCTTCTTATTTTGGCTAGGCTGTTATTTTAGCTTTAATATTGTGGAGCTGTAGGCTCAACTCCACTGGTTCTTGAGTGATTAGCCTGTTGGTGGTAGTAACTTTATATTCCTAGATATACTGCTATGTAAATAGGTAGCTAGCTTTGTTAGTAAAGTTCTCTATGTCTTCTTTACTACCCAGTAGTAGATTCTATTCCTAGCTCTAATTTTGGAATATGAAGTTATAAAAATTGTCTATTTTTAGGCCTGAAAACTATTTAGGCCTCAAAGTAGAATAATGAGATAGCTTCTCTCCTAGTTACTTGCTTACTATCCATTCCTCTAATCCTACTTCTAGGGTTTTCTTCTGAATGCTATATGGCTCTTAAGTCTCTTAATAATTGGTAACAAGAGATGTTGATCTTGAGTTGGACTGCTCTTGAGCATATTATCTTTATTAGTTCTCTTTTTCCTATTTCTCTTCTTGATTTCCCTAGTCTTTTTGTTACTCCTTTTGTTATGAACATCAAGTGGGACTGCAACTATTATCAGCCATGGTCTGATAATGAGTAGTTAGTAGATGAGATATTGGCAATGCTAGACAAGGACATTATTATGCAGTAAATATATTGAATGTCTGAGGACTCTAAGAGATAATGGACTATCTCTTTCTTCTATTTTTGGACTTGTACTAAATGGGACAACATCAGACTAACCCATTATTAGACACTGAATTAACTTGTCACCTTCATTGCTTCTGTCACTGGACTATCACTTAACTAGTCATCCATAGTTATAACTAGTGTTATCACATTGTAATGTAGTCACAATACCTAGTTAGGATAAATACAGACCAGAAAGAGAAGGGAACAGCAAGTTCTCTCTTTTTGTATTCCTTTCTGTATTCTTATTACTTCAAGGGATTAGTACTCTTATCTGTTTTAGGACAACCTCAAGGGTGCTACTCAAAGTCTTGTTAACATCTCTCCTCCAATATAACTTCACTAAAAACCTTAACTAGATCCTTTAACAAGCAGTGTGAAGATATTAAGTGTTAGATATAGGCTTCAAGTTGAAACACATATTCAACTGTGAGGTCTAGAGTCTTAACACCTTTCCTATCTCCTCATACCTTCAACTAGGCTTAATCTTCTTCTATTATGTTTGCAATACAGTCCTTGAGAGAACTTATCTTTTTAGTTCTAGTTATAATTAACCATCAAAAGAGATGGCTATGATCTAATGGTAACCAATCTCTCTAAGGTTGATAGCTACCAAGACATGACATTATTTTCTTGAAAGTAAACTTCTTAAGGTCCTTTCTACTCTTAAGAGTACTTCTAGAGGAAGTTCTAGTATAGATCTATTATAAAACTATCTGGACAGTTCTTATGAGGTCTGTAGTAGTAGTCATAGCCACTGCTCTGTTACTTGAGTAGCATACACAAGTCCACAACAGGGCTTCTAGTAGTTATCTCTAGTGTCATGACTTAGCAAAATAGCTAAGTCATTATTTATATTTTTTTTCTAGACTTACTACACAAGGATAGAGCATGAGAAAGTATTATGTGACTAAGAGTCACAGAGTCACAGTCAGGTGACATCACATGACTAAGTCACATGAGGACCATGGGAAAGTAGTGCACAGACCATGTAGTAGTTGTATAAGTAGTATACAGAATTAAATGAGAACTTCATTGAGTTTTTCTTGTCAACTTGGACTTAGAGGGTGATTAAGTTGTCTAGGCTAAGTTGCTATATCTGGGGAGTCAGACTTATCTCTTGAGCTAGTTTATAGTTTGGTTATTGTGAAAAATATTACTTCTATTGCCTAAAATAGCTATCTGGCATAATAATAGAAGAACTCAATAGAGTTCTTCTTGTCAACTCAGACTTAGAAGGTAATTATATTATCACAGCTAAGTCACTATACTAGTATTATGAGAAGCCCAAAAAGGAAAACATTTTCTATGTCTTTGAATGATTAATCTATAATCTCAAGATATATAACAGGATTAAACTATAAATAGTATGGGAAAGTTACATAAACCTTATAACATGCCTAGGACATATGATTATAGAACATTCTAGTATAAATATGTGACCACAAGAAGTAGGGGCATAGACTATGTAAATTATATATAAGTAGTAGAGAAATCCAATGGAGGACTTTATCAAGTTCTTCCTTTCAATTGTTACTGGTTGGGGTCAGAACTTCAATCCTAAGTCTATACCTTAACAACCAGGGGGAGAATTGAGATGTTGGTAGAAGCATACTTTGGACACTGGTATCTGTCATTTAGTGTATAAATTCTTCTCTACCTGAACTACTGACTACAGTTGGGGTTTGGAAGACACACTTACAATATGTGCTGGGGATGTGTAGCTACCTTTTACATAGTGCTGCTATAGACTATGATTGAGCATTGTGTAATAGATTGTTGATTCAAAAAAAATAGCTGAGACAATGACAAAGCTTTGATGTAAAAGTTGCTGACATAATATGTTTGTCTATCTTCCACATAAAGGAGTAGGGTGTGGGCAGAATAGGTAGTAGTATGTTTGAACATAATCACAAACAATAGTGATAACTGTTCAAAAAAATAAAAAGAAAGAGGTTAAGTGTTTATTTATGATAGAATAAAATAAAATAGTTTAATGTTTTTCTCTCTAGCTATACATAATATATATATGTTTATGTTATTACAACAGTATCTATGAGAGAAAAGAATTGTCAGTCAACATAAAGTAAGAGTTTGGTGTCATAGTAATGACTTTGCAACAGGTGTCTAAGATATTAACAAAGGTTTGCCCCTCACAACAATTTGAATCATTGAGATCCAAATAAGAAGGCTGGATCCTAAGGAAGATGATGTGCAACATTTATACACAGAGGAATGTAGGTACATATCTATGATATAGTGTAGACAATAAGATATCATCAACAACATATCCCTATTTAAGACAGTAGAAAAACAAGTAAACTCATTCTCAACAAAAACAACAACTTGCTGTATAGACGACCTTGTTTCAACAAAGATCCAGGTCTTCCATCCAATCAGACTGGCCCTTCTCCCATGCTGGCAAGCTATGAACACTCAGTACAGGGACAATATTTAGTCACTTCTCAGTCCTACTTGATAAAGCAACAAGGTGCTTTGGAACCTTACAAGACCACCAACTCATGAATGAATTGGGGCTTATCCAAGCTAGGAAGGACCTGCAGTTGCATGGTCTGGTAGCTCAGTAGTAGAGCATATGGGCTAGTTACCTAAGGTTATAGGTTCAATTTCCTGTCTGGGTCACTTTTTACAATGAGTTTTCCTTGTTCTCCAACACTACTCAACCTCGATTATCGGTACATTGGGTGGTTCTGCTGTCGGTGCATTGAAGTTCTATGGTCGGTGAAGGTCCGGTGTTGACAGTCAGAAGTTGGTACTGAAGGCAGTTGTGTCATAGGTAGAAAACGATTCGATGAAACGAAACAACATGGTTCGAGGCTGCAGATTGGTTGAGCATGTGGGCAGCAGATGGGGAGCTAGCAAGCATTCTGGCAGATTATGTGACACAGAGCTAGGTATGAAGCTAGTCCCATCGATTGGTAATGCGACAAGGCGAAGTCAACCTTCTCCCGTAAAATCGCGGGAAAAACTAAACCATCACATCGTGGTTTGAGTTCAAGGATTTCCTGTAGACCAGAGTAGGAACTCAAGATAAACATTCGTTTCCCATTTGCTGACAGAGTATTCACATCATTCTTCTGCGATGTTACGCTGGTCAAGGACAAAAGAAAGCGCGTCCATCATTTGATTGAGAATTCGAAAGTGTGTACACAAGATACAATAACGACTTGTAACCCAAGTCAAAAAAGTCATCGCTATATATCATTAACAGATTGTCTCTTTCAAGAAAACCCTATTTCATTATTGGAAGAAGAAATGTAGATGGTGGTGATACATTGCAAATAATAACAGACTGACAGTCCACTGACAGTCCACTGAGTCGGTGTAGTAGACAGGAGAGATGGATGCTCACCGCGGTATTTCGTCGAAGAAACGGGATTTGACTCATAGAATTGTACATCCGGCGGGGTGCACATTATCCACATGATCGGTGGGGACAGAATCAGTGAGATCAGTGAGATCCTCGTCTTGGGAGAAGATTGTCCCGAATAATGAATAAAGGTCCATGGTGATATAAGAAGGACTGAATTGTACGGGAGAAAAGACAAAGATCTTGAGTAAAGCACCCATTCTGTGCCGTTTTATAGGAACTCCAAGAAAGCGATATTTTCGGCACAATAAGGTATGTCAGGTGATTCAATTCGAAAGACAATTGTGCATGAGTCAAGTGGACTGACCACCCACGTCACTGCGTCTTACCTCTGTTAGGCACCAAAGCTAGTATATACCGTACAGAGAGCCCCGAGCTCTCACACTTCCAGTAAGTCGATCTCCAATCGACCAGACTAGCTTGGCACCTAGCTCCGTGTCACAAAGACTGCCAGCATACCCGCTAGTACTCCACCTGCTGTTGTTCCACCATCCAATCAGTTTCGGCCACTGCGACTTCGAAACTAGAGCACACATCTTGAACAGCTGTAGCTGTGAACCCTCGACTTCATCTACCGGCTCTATGTCGCCTCTCACATACGCCTCTCGCATAAAAATCCAAAGCACTTCATGGAAATAGAAATTGTCCCGGACACTACCCACATCACGGGCAAACTCAATTGGTTTGTCAGCAATACTGTGTCGCATGTCACGTTTTTTTGCTAGGACTTCGACTTTGTGTACCAACTGTATACCAACTGTATAGAGCTGGGTATAGCTTAAGTGGATTGTGCTGAGCGGCGAGGTGGAGTTGCAACCTCTGATTGTACAGTATCAGATGCACTAAGTGAAAATTAATTAACACCTTCAGTGGGAAATATCTTTGTATCGAAGTTCTGCTTGCTCAAGTCTCAATCTTAGCTCTTTTACCTGGTTCTGCAGTACTGCCTCTTGTGAAGCACTTTCCTGTTGCTTCTTCAACCACCCAAGTCTTTCCACATCAAGTTGACCCTTAAAAGTCTCCTTTGTTAACCTGAGACCAAAAAAGATTCTCAATGTACTGAAGATACTATGGGTCAATGAGGGGGTATCCAGGTAGATGTGTAAGGGTTATCAGAATCCATGATATGGGTGAATGGTGTTGAGAATCATGTCAGTGTATAAATTGTTGATTTTTTTCAAGAAAAAATCAAGTCAGTATGACAAGTTTTTTTTATTTACCAATTTATCACACAGTTATCACAAATGGTCACTTACTGATTTGTGATTATAGATGTTATAGCTCAAAGGAGCTTAGAATCAAAGTTTAGATAGTGACAAAAGATGTTGTTAAGTCTGAGGTTTAATCCTCAGATAGGGAATCCTTATATATAGAAAAGTGATGGTCTATGTACTAGAACAGGCCATCACATGCTACTACCTATTGTTCTATATATGATAGTGCCTTTGTACTCAAAATAGCAATAACTTAACCATATAGAGGCTGTTTTTTATTTTTATTTCAATGATTTATTACATGGGATATGAAAGCAAACCATGGTAAGTACATAGTACCTACTTGTCATGATGGTGACACTGTGATGTATACTGTACATGCAGGAATTAATCAGCTTACCATCAGCCTTTCTAGAACCCTCCAAATTATTTAAATAATTACCAATTGTTGTAACTACCTTAGTTTTGTTCTCTCTTAGGAGAACCCCACCCTTGTCAACTCACATCTCTCTCTCTCTCTTAATAAATCTTCTTGAGTCCTAGAAGGAGCAAGTGTAGAAGTAGACACAACTCACTGTTGAGGCCAAGTCCCCATAGAAAAATTCCCTTCCCTGGAGTCAAACCTGACAGTAGAATGGAACTAAACTAACTTCTACACTACTATCATTCTTATCTCTCTCTCCCCTCCAAGAATACTTAGTCATGTCCTAAACTCTGAACCCAGACCCTTGTCTGGAATGCTACCTAAGAAGAGATAGTGTCTAACCTATTATCCCCAGAAAATCTACAGTAACCCTGTAGAGCACCCCCTTACTGCTTCCCAAGCCTGAGATCAATGATTGCTCTTGCAAGAACCAGTTGACAAAATGGTTGAAGATTCAGCCCCAGAAGGGGTAGAATATACCCTAAATAGTCATGATCAGCAACAAGATCATCTGCATGATAACTCTCAAAACCCACACCTAGATACCTTTGGGTTGGACTTACAGGCTATATTGTTGGCACTAACTAGACGACCAGATTCACAACCAAGGAAAAGAAACAAAGGAGTCAAAGAACCAGACTTGTTCAGTGGGGGTAGCCCCAACAAACTTTGAGCATTTATATTCCAATATTAAATCTATTTTTGCACTTGTGAAGGGAAGTTCCTCAAAGACACTAAGAGAATCTTCTTTGCTATTTCCTATCTTTGGGGTGTGGCTGTTAAGACTCTAGACCTCACAGTTGAATACGTTCAACTTGAAGCCTATATCTAACACTTGATATCTTCACGCTCCTCGTTAGAGGGTCCGGTTAAGGTTTTCAGTGAAGTTATATCGGAGGAGAGATAACAGCAAGACTTTGAGTAGCACCCT